>Ga0183095_10679_pt1 | contig 73127 bp, 60 predicted proteins | sample BioMet4_FD_130346 | JGI IMG/M metagenome (GOLD analysis project Ga0183095, IMG submission 130346) | Microbial communities from bioreactor (seeded with sewage sludge) at LBNL, California, USA - Biofuel metagenome 4 (v2) (version 3) | ecosystem: Engineered > Bioreactor > Anaerobic > Unclassified ... | reverse complement strand
TTATTTCAATAAATCGGTGTCGTACTTATCTTCCTAAAACCACATATGGACCTAAATTTGTTGACGTCCATATGTTTTCAGAAAAACTTAAGGACGTCACCGAAAAAACTAACATACGACAATTTTGCAAAAATCAACCGTATGTGGCTGCGGTAACTAACGGATGTTGTAGAAGAAACTAACGTTAGTTATCATAACAACTAACGTTAGTTACCGCAGTAACTTCCGTTAGTTATGCCAGCGACATACGTTCGTTTTTTCTGTGTTCGGCGATTGTTGTAAAATGGTAAGGGGGAAGATAGACCAAATGATGGCGCGTTTCGCAATCTTTGTATTTGTTAGATAACCATTATCTTTTCATCCGGATTGTGTCCGCTTCGGATGCGCCATTCTTGTGGATAAAGATTGTTGGTGCGATTTCCCATATTTTTCACGAAACCGAGAGGAACGTTTTGATAGGTCAATAAAACGCAACCATGGGGTGTTGCCTGATCCAACATGATGGTTTCTTTGCGCAAGTAGGCAATGGCTTGTTCATAGTTTATTTCTTGTGAAGCAAAACAATTGCGATTCAGTAGTTTGCTTAATGCAAGCGATTGAGTAGGTATGAGGTCGCGTCCTTTAATGTCGCCAATAGTGATTCCTCTTTGCACGATATTTAGTTCTTTCTGACATGTGGCAACGGCATCGGCATGCTTCTTCAATATAGCCGAAATTGTTTTTCCATCGGTTGTTAACTTGTATTTTTCTCCATCGGCGATGTATTCGTTGGCTTTGGTCAGCAAGTCTTTAATGCCGGGGATGGGCAACATACGCTTTTTGTCTTCTTTGTGCTTTTTGTCTTTTTTCGATTTTTCTCCGTCCTTGCGTAATACTGCAAGAAAGAAACCTTCTCCTTGTGTTCTTCCCGGAAGAAAACGGTAGACTGGAAAATCAGCATTCTGCAATAAGTTACCTGTAATGTTCCAATCCCCTTCTGTAGGGATTTCCATCACTTCTGCTCCAAGTTCATTCACTATCCACTGTATGTTTTCCTCGTTTTCGAGCGTATTGAAAGTACAGGTACTATATATTAATAAGCCCCCCGGCGAGAGGCATTGCCAACAATCGGTTAGAATTTCGCGTTGGCGTTGGGCACACATCACAACGTTCTCTTTGTTCCATTCGCTGATTGATTTTTCATCTTTGCGAAACATTCCTTCACCCGAGCAAGGCATGTCGCAGAGCATTACGTCGAAGAAATGTTTTAATCGTTTGAAATCTGCCGGTTGGTTATTTGTTACTACAACGTTGTCGTTCCCCCATTTTGAAATATTTTCGGCTAATATTTGTGCGCGCGACCGAATCACCTCATTTGATATTAGCAGACTATCTTCTGGCAGGATACTTGAAAGATGGGTGGATTTACCTCCCGGAGCTGCACAAAGATCGAGCGCTATGACCGGCTCCTTTACGAAGTTTCTTATAGCCTGCTCAATAAACATTGATGAGGCCTCTTGTACATAGTAACATCCCGCATGGAAAAGCGGGTCGAAAGTAAATGTCGGTCTGCTTGCAAGATACCTTCCCTGCAAACACCAAGGAACTATCCTTGTGAGGAGAGAAGTCTCTTTAGGGTTCAACTTGCTGTTGAACCGCACGCTGATGGATTGAGGTTGTTCAAGGGCCGATGTTAATGTTTCAAACAGCTTTTCGCCCATTAGTGAACGCGTATAGGTGGTAAAATCAATTGGAAGATTCATATATTTCTGAGAATAATAGTGCAAATATCGAATTTTTTTTATCTATTTGCAACTTTGAAGAGATATAACTACGTCTAATGATAAAATAAGGAAATATAAAATCACAATGAATATGAAAAAGATTCTTTTATGTACTATGTTGTTATTGGCTATCCTTTGTGGAACTTCAGCCGTATGGGGAGCTAAACACAAACTGCCAGTGAAAGTTGAAAATGCTCAGAAAGATGCTACCGCCGCCGATACGACGAGTAATTCTGAACCCGCATTTGTTGACTCTGTCGATCAAGCATCGAGCAATGTCAATTCTGATGACGATAACGACGATAATTTCGGTAACGGAATATCCCGTATTTTTACCGGTGACAAGCCTATGCCTTATGTCTTTTTGATTCCTATCATCGGTACTATTTCCGGATGTTTGCTCATTGCAGTAATTCTCTTTCTGGTATTTTACTTTCGATATAAAAATCGTCAAGCCAAATATCGGTTGGCAGAGAAAGCGCTCGAAGCAGGAAAACCATTCCCGGAAAATGTATTTGTCTCTGAACCGCCGATATCTTCTCAGTCGAAAAGATCCTATATTCCTTATTACACAACAGTAGAAAGAGATAAGGGCATTCGAACTACTTTCCTGGGACTTGGCTTGTTTATCTTTCTGTGGGCGCTTACTACTTCGTTTGGCGTGGCATGTATCGGATTGTTGATTATGTTTATCGGTATAGGTCGTTGGGTTTCTGCCATAGAACACAAGAAAGACGCTGAAATGATGAATAATCTGGACGGTGCAAATAGACAAACATCCGATGCAAAGCCCGATAGGGAAGAGCCTGTTTCGCAATCTACAGATTCTGCAGAACAAAATACAGATAATGTAAATTCAGACGATACCTCCGCAGAATAGCTGATGGGTCAGATAAATGACATATCGCTAATCGCTCAAGTTGTAGCATTCGGGAATAAACGAGCATTCGACAAGCTGGTATGTAAGTACCAATCGCCACTGCGTCGTTTCTTCCTGAATTTGACTTGCGGCGACACTGCTTTGAGTGATGATTTGGCTCAAGAGACTTTTATAAAAGCCTATACGAGTCTTTCGTCTTTCAAAAATTTGTCAGGCTTTTCAACTTGGCTCTTTAGAATTGGATATAATCAATTTTATGATTATCTTCGCAGCCAGAGAGAAACTTCAGATTTGGAAGCTATTGAAGTTGATGGGGAATATAAAGTTGAACAGGTGAGTTTGAGCAGCAAAATGGATGTATATTGTGCTTTGAAAACATTAAAAGAAGCAGAACGTATGTGCATAACATTGTTTTATATGGAGGATATGAGTATTGACAAAATAGCTGATGTGACCGGTTATCCAATGGGGACGGTGAAGTCGCATCTCTCGAGAGGAAGGGAGAAAATGACAACTTATTTAAAAAATAATGGATATGATGAACGACAATGATACATTACTGAAACAATTTATGGATGCTAACCGGCAGGAAATAGCTGATAATGGATTTTCTCGTCGGGTGATGCATCGTTTGCCTTGCCGCCACAATCGTGCCGCTCAGATATTGAATGCTTTGTGTACAGTAGTCAGTGTTTTCTTGTTCATTACATTTGATGGAATACAAGCCGTTATAGAGCTGATGCGTAATGTGTTGGTATATACTATACAGCATTTGGGAACAATCAATATTGATATAAAAACCATCGTTGTGCTTTTTTGTCTTGGGTTCTTTTTTACTGTAAGATTGGCTTGGCAACATGTAGATGATTAAAAATCCAGTTATTTTTATTCATTTGCCTTATTTTATTATGTACATTTGTGGCAGAATAAAAATATTGTTTGATTAATGATGAGAGAATCACATCCTTTACATTTCTATCTAAAGGCCATTATTCGTTTGGTTGTGTTTACAGCCATCATTGGCTTTATCCTTCGTGTTGTGTTAATGTTCAATGAACAGACCCACACTTCTTTCTTTTTAAAAGATTATCCTCAAATATTTATTTTTGGTTTTATAAACGATGTTTGCATCGCATTTATGGGAACTGCGTTTATATTTATCAATCAACTATTTATTTCTTCTACCAAATATCGCAAGCCACAGTGTTATTTTATTCTCGCTTTTCTTGTAGCCCTATTAGCTTATTTATTGTTTTTTGATAGGACGTTTACCGAATTTAATAAAAACGTAGTACATATTGTTTGTTGGGTATTGGTGTATAAATGCATCAGCTTCAGTCTTCGTACCTTCCTTCCTAAAATAAGGCCCACATATAGTATGGTAGTATATCTACTTACTATTTTTGTTTATGTAGGAGCGGTATTGGTTAATACGATTGGCGAATATTTCTTTTGGAGTGAGTTTGGTGTCCGTTATAACTTTATTGCAGTCGACTATCTAATATATACCAATGAAGTGATCGGCAATATTATGGAGTCTTATCCTATTGTCCCGATATTCTTGGTGATTGCTCTGTTTGCTTTTATTGTGACCTATTTCGTTGCCCAGAATAAATGGAAGTTGAGGCTGCCTCTGGGTGATATACGTCTTAAACTCTCGGCTGCCGGAATATATATTCTTTCTTTCGTACTTTTTGGAATAGGTGCTACATTGATGGAAAAACTTCAGGTAAGTAGCAACGTTTACGTCAATGAACTTCAGGCAAATGGAGTATATAAATTTTATAACGCCTTCTTGGCAAACGAACTCAATTATGATCAGTTCTACCTGACAATGCCTAAAAATAGAGTGGAGCAGACTTTAAATAAAATATATCATAGCCACGGTATTGACAATGTTGCTGCAATAAAAGATACGATGCCCGAATTGCATAAGAATATTGTTCTTATTATGGTAGAAAGTCTGAGTGCGGAATATCTTTCTGAATTTGGGAACGAAAAAAAGATTACTCCTTGCCTCGATGCACTTGTACCTCGTAGTATGGTTTTTGAAAATCTTTATGCGTGTGGAAACCGTACGGTACGTGGCTTGGAAGCTGTAACATTGTCTATTCCACCAAGTCCGGGCGAAAGTATTATCAAACGCTCTAATAATCGGAATTTATTTTCTGTTGCTACTGTATTGAAGCAAAAGGGATATAAAATGCAATTCTTATATGGAGGTGATAGCTACTTCGATAATATGAAAGAATTCTTTTCGGGTAATGGATACGAAGTTATTGATAAGAGTGAAATGTCGCCCGAAGATATTTCATTCAGTACCGTATGGGGAGCTTGTGATGAAAATCTTTTTGATAAAGCGATAAAGGTGTTTGATAAAAACGCAGCATCTGGCAGACCATTTTATGCTCATATCATGACTACGAGCAATCATCGCCCTTATCTTTATCCTGAGGGTAAAATAGATATTTCTCCCAAAACAAAATCGAGGGACGGTGGCGTGAAGTATACTGATTATGCTATTGGACAATTCTTAAAAGCGGCTCAAAAGAAATCTTGGTTTAAGAATACCGTCTTTATTATTGTGGCAGATCATTGCGCTTCCAGTGCCGGCAGTACCGAAGTACCGCTTGATCAATACCATATTCCGGCGTTCATTTATGCACCGGGTTTTGTACACCCTATGAAAATAAATAAGCTCTCTTCTCAAATAGATATAATGCCTACGGTATTTGGCTTACTTCATTTGTCTTACCGCTCCAAGTTTTATGGACGTGATGTGTTGCAGTCTGGATATGTTCCTCGGGCTTTGGTAGCCACTTATCAGAATCTCGGTTATCTTCATGATGGTATTTTTACAGTGTTATCGCCTACAAGGCGCTTTGTACAACAAAGAGCAACACCTGCTTCTCATCATCTTTATACGTTGACTCCATTGAAGATAACGCAACAGAAATTCTTGGAAGAGGCTATTGCCCATTATCAGTCTATTGGGTATCGGAAATAGGTGGGTAACAAAAATAAGTATTATTATTTTTGTAATTCTAATGTCAAACATTACCTTTGTGAAATGAAATTTCGAGAGCTCAAATTGCGAATGCGATATATTGCAATTGTTATATCTCTTGTATTTGCCTCTTCGGCGCAAGGACATTATGCAAGTAGTTGTTCTACAAATTTGATAAATAGGTATCAAGTTGCAGATACATTGCAAAATCAACCTTCGGATTCGATCGTCAAATATTTTCTATTGCATCATGGTGTTGCGGTCACTTACAATAATTATGTCGATATATTGGAAAGTGGTCGCGAGAAGTTTACCGATATGTTCAGTGAAATTCGTAAAGCCAAGAAGTTTGTTCACCTCGAATATTTTAATTTCCGGAATGATTCTATTGCCAATGCTCTATTTGATTTGTTATCTCAAAAGGTGAAGGAAGGTGTTCAGGTAAGAGCCCTGTTTGACGATTTTGGTAATTGGTCTAATAATCAGCCGTTGCGTAATAGTGATTTGAAGAAGATAAGGAAAGAAGGTATTGAGATAAAGAAGTTCGATCCGATAAAATTCCCTTATATCAATCACGTTTTTCATCGCGACCATCGCAAAATAGTCGTTGTCGATGGGTTGGTTGGTTATACCGGTGGAATGAATGTGGCCGATTACTATATCAATGGATTGCCTAAAATAGGTGCATGGCGCGATATTCATCTACATATAGAAGGTGGTGCAGTGAGCGAGTTGCAGAAGATCTTTTTGACAATGTGGAATAAATCTACTCATCAGAATATTGGTGGCGATGAATATTTTCCTAAGCAAAATGCTGACAGCCTTATTTCGGATTCGCTGTCTGATTATTGTCATGATATGCAAGTGGCTATTGTTGATCGATGTCCTCGTAAATCACCCGATTTGCTTCGACGGTCTTTTGTCGAGACAATTGATGCTGCCCAGCATAGCTTGCGTATCGTTAATCCGTATTTCGTACCGACTACATCTATCAGAAGAGCTTTAGATAATGCGATTAAACGGGGAGTGAATGTTGAAATTATGATGTCGGCTAAGTCTGATATTCCTTTTACTCCAGATGCTTCTCGGTATATTCTGCACAAATTGATGAAGAAGGGAGCAAAGATTTATCTTTATTATGGTGGTTTTCATCATACCAAAATGATGACTGTAGATGAACGATTTTGTACGGTAGGAACTGCCAATCTGAATAGTCGCAGTTTGCGATATGACTATGAAGATAATGCTTACATTTTTAATAGAAAGGTTACAGCTACGCTCAATACGATATTCGATTCGGATGTGAAAGATTGTGTGCCACTCACTCGGGCCTACTGGAAGAAGCTTTCGACATGGAAAAAGTTTGTCGCTTGGTTTGCTAATCTATTTACTCCTGTATTGTAGCAATAGTTAATAAAGACGGTGACGTGTTTGGACACGTATGTACTACTTTGCATATTGCATGTAATAATTTTCTTGTTAAGGTGAAATTGCAAGTGAAGAAAGAAGTAAGAAAGTACAGAGCTGGTGATGTAAAGGATGAGCATCTATTCATGTCCTCAATACTTATTTGCATTGAAAATAGACTTTTTGCTTTTGTTATTTGCTAGGTATACATTATCTTTGTAGCATTATGAAACAATATTTGGATTTACTCAATAGGGTGCTGGCCGAAGGTGTCGAGAAAGAGGATCGTACGGGCACTGGCACTATTAGTGTATTTGGTCATCAGATGCGTTTTCATTTGGATGATGGTTTTCCTTGTTTAACGACAAAGAAACTACATCTTAAATCAATCATCTATGAATTGCTATGGTTCTTGCAAGGCGATACCAATGTGAAATATCTTCAAGAAAATGGAGTTCGTATCTGGAACGAGTGGGCAGATGAAAAAGGTGAATTGGGGCCGATATATGGAAAGCAATGGCGCGCTTGGAAAGACTATGCAGGTGGTACCATTGACCAAATCAGTGAAGTGATCGATACGATAAAGAATAATCCGGATTCTCGTAGAATAATGGTTTGTGCTTGGAATGTAGCCGATGTCCCGCAAATGAAATTACCTCCTTGTCACTGTTTGTTTCAGTTTTATGTAGCCGATGGACGTCTCAGCTTGCAACTATATCAACGTAGTGCAGATATTTTCTTGGGTGTACCATTTAATATTGCTTCTTATTCTTTATTATTACAGATGATGGCGCAAGTTTGTGCATTGAAAGCGGGAGATTTCGTTCATACATTGGGCGATGCACATATTTACAAAAATCATTTGGAACAAGTAAAACTTCAACTCTCTAGAACACCTAGGACGTTGCCAAAAATGAATATTAATCCTGAGGTGAAAGACCTATTTGATTTCAAGTACGAAGATTTCGAATTGACTGACTATAATCCTTATCCTCATATTTCGGCCGAAGTTGCCGTTTAGTATACTGTTTTGCTATGAATACTCAAATCATTATTATTGCGGCTATAGATCGTGCGGGGGCTATCGGTTATAAGAATCAGTTGCTTTTTCACGTGTCTGCTGACTTGAAAAGGTTTAAAGAGCTTACTACCGGACATACGGTCATTATGGGACGTCATACTTTTGAATCATTACCAAAGGGAGCATTACCCAATCGTAGGAATATTGTACTTTCTTCCAATAGTGAACTCGTTTTACCGAATGTCGAAATATTTTCATCGCTGGAACTTGCTATCGCTCATTGCAGTGATGATGAAAAACTATTTATTATAGGAGGTGCTAAAGTGTATAAGCAAGCTATTGAAAGGGCTGATAAGTTATACCTTACCGAAATAGATACTGTAGCTCCAAATGCGGATGTCTATTTCCCTATAATTGATCCTAATATATGGCATGAGAAAAGACGTGAATCTCATCCGATGGATGAAAAGCACGTCTTTGCATATTCTTTTGTTGATTACGAACGACTTTAGGTTATCTTGGCCTCTAAAGTTGATTAGTAATTATCGTTTATTTCGTCTAAATTGAATTCTTTCTCATCATTTTCATCCAAATCGCTTAGAATTGGTACTTGTCTATGAAGCCCTTCTGTAAATGAGATGAGTGTTTCGGTACGGGCAATGCCGATGCCTTGGAGTCTATCGTGAATGATCTTCATGAGGTGGCGGTTATTGCGTGCATACATTTTGATAAACATATCGTATTTACCGGTTGTATAATGGCACTCTACTACCTCTGGAACTTTGCTTAACGCAGCAACTACATCATCGAAAAGTTCGGGGTCTTTTAAGTAGATTCCGATGAAAGCGCAAGTTTCATATCCCATCCTTTCTGGATCTACAATATAATTGGAACCTTTAATGATTCCGATATCTGTCAATTTCCTAATACGCTGATGAACGGCTGCTCCGGAAACATTACAAGCACGAGCAACCTCCAAAAAAGGAATTCGGGCATTGTTTATGACGATTTTCAGTATTTGCTCGTCCAATTCATCTAACGGTTGATGTCTCATGGTTAAATTATAATTTGGTTGTTATTAATGTCGTTTTTGCAAAGATAGTAACTTTTTTCTGGTGTTATCTGCGTTTTTTAAATTTTATTTGTTTTAAAATGAAAGCTGTTTGTCGTTTTTTAGAAAAAGTCAAAGACTATCATTAACTTTGTAATCTAAAACAACAGAAGATGAAAAGAATATTGTTTTTATGGGGTTTGTCTTTCGTGTTTTTTGCAACAGTGGCAAATGCTCAGAACTTTACAGATTATTTTGTAGATAAAACCTTGCGAATAGATTATTTGCTTTCGGGAGATGCTCAAAGGCAAGCCATTTATCTGGATGAACTTTCGTCTTTGCCTCAATGGGCGGGACGTCGTTATCATCTTTCTAAACCTCCACTCAGAGGCAACGGTCAGATAGTTGTTACCGATTCGTTGAGCGGTACGCGAATCTATGCCAATTCTTTTTCTTCTCTTTTTCTGGAATGGATTTCGACTAAAGAAGCTAAGCTGGTGGCTAAAGGTTTTGAACATACGGTTTTAATACCTTTTCCAAAACATACAGTGAAAGTTGAAACGACACTTTATAATTCATCGGGTCTGTCTATTGCTCAGATCGTTCATTATGTTAATCCGTCCGATATATTGATTCATGCCAAAGGCTTGTCCAATATCCCTTCTTATAAGTATTTGCAGAAAGGGGGGAGTTACACGGATTGTATTGATGTAGCAATAGTAGGCGAGGGCTATACAGCTCTCGAAATGAATCGCTTTTATGAAGATGCTGCAGTAGCTTGCGAAAGTCTATTTGATCATGAGCCGTTTAAATCTATGAAGAACCGTTTCAATGTGATAGCTGTTGCAACTCCCTCTCTTGATAGTGGCGTAAGTATCCCTGATAAAAATGAGTGGAAAAATACAGTATTTATGTCTCATTTTGATACGTTTTATTCCGATCGCTATCTTACTACCACTCACATTAAGGCGATACACGATGCTGTTGCCGGAATACCTTATGAACATCTTGTCATATTGGCCAATACGGAGAAATATGGTGGCGGTGGAATCTACAACGATATTACATTGACGGCAGCCCATCATTTTAAATTCCGTCCGGTGGTAGTACATGAGTTCGGTCATGCCTTTGGCGGTTTGGCAGATGAATATTGGTATGACGGTGATGTGATGGATAATACTTATCCTTTGACAGTTGAGCCGTGGGAACAAAATATAACGACTCGTGTCGATTTCGTTTCAAAATGGCAAGATATGTTGAAAAAGGGAACTCCTGTTCCTACGTTGCCCAAAGATCAAGACAAGTATCCTGTTGGACTTTATGAGGGGGCTGGTTATTCTGGTAAAGGAATTTATCGTGCTTCTTATGATTGTAGAATGCGAACGAACGAATGTCCGACTTTCTGTCCTGTTTGTCGAAGAGCATTACAGCGGATGATCGATTTTTATACTATGCCATAATTAAAAATATTTGAGCATTTATTTAGAAATAGTTTTAATATCTTTACGTAATAAAAATAGAAATAATATGAATCAGTTAGTAGAACGCTTTTTAAAGTATGTAAGTTATGATACGCAAAGCGATGAACTTACTGGCCTTACTCCGAGTACTCCGGGGCAAATGGTCTTTGCTAATTATTTAAAGTCGGAATTAGAATCTTTGGGCTTTTCCGAAATAAGTCTTGACGAAAATGGATATCTCTTTGCTACTTTACCTGCTAATACCGATAAGCAAATTCCTGTTATCGGGTTTATTGCTCATATGGACACAAGTCCTGATATGAGTGGAAAGAATGTTTCTCCTCGAATTGTCGAGAAATATGATGGTAAAGATATTGTGTTGTGTGCAGAAGAAAATATTATTCTTTCTCCGAAACAGTTTCCAGAACTATTGGACCATCAGGGAGAAGATATTATTGTTACGAATGGAAAAACTTTATTGGGCGCTGACGATAAGGCCGGTATTGCCTCTATTGTTTCTGCATTAGTCTATTTGAAAGAGCATCCAGAAATAAAACATGGTAAAGTTCGCATAGGTTTCAATCCTGATGAAGAAATAGGTGTTGGCGCTCATAAATTTGACGTCGAGAAGTTCGGTTGCGAATGGGCTTATACGATGGATGGTGGAGAATTGGGTGAATTGGAATACGAGAATTTTAATGCTGCTTCTGCAAAGATTTCTTTTAAAGGATGTAATGTCCATCCGGGATATGCCAAACATAAAATGGTGAATTCTATTCGGGTTGCCAATCAATTTATTGAAATGTTGCCTCGGCATGAGACTCCCGAACATACCGAAGGTTATGAAGGATTCTATCATTTGGTAGGTATTAAAGGCGATGTGGAGAATACTGTATTGAATTATATTATCAGAGATCATAATCGCAACCGCTTTGAAGATCGTAAGAAAGAAGTGTTGCACTTGGTGCGTAAAATAAATGCAGAATTCGGCGAAGGAACCGCTACAGTAGAATTGCATGATCAGTATTATAATATGCGAGAGCAGATTGAACCTGTGATGCATGTCGTTGATATTGCATACAAAGCAATAGAGAAAGCTGGTATTCCGCCTAAAGTGCAACCCATTCGTGGTGGTACGGATGGCGCACAACTGTCTTTCAAAGGATTGCCTTGCCCAAATATCTTTGCCGGTGGATTAAATTTTCATGGGCGCTATGAGTTTTTACCTATTCCAAACCTATTGAAAGCGAAAGATACAATATTAAATATAATTCAATTAACTGCTAATAAATAAATTAAAAACAACCATCTAAAGATGAAAACAACTCCGTTTACCGAAACCCATATTGCTCTGGGAGCAAAAATGGAAGATTTTGCAGGCTATAATATGCCTATTCAGTACAAAAAAGGTATTATTGAAGAACACATGGCTGTTGTAAATAGCATAGGCGTGTTTGACGTCTCTCATATGGGAGAATTCTGGGTGAAAGGTCCGCAGGCATTGCCTTTTTTACAAACGATCACTTCCAATAATGTAGCAACTCTTACTCCTGGAAAAATTCAATATTCTTGCTTCCCAAATGAACAAGGCGGTATCGTTGATGATCTTTTAGTCTATTGTTACGAGTCTGAGAAATATTTGCTTGTAGTAAATGCTGCTAATATTGAAAAGGATTGGAATTGGTGTGTCTCTCATAACGAACAAGGGGCAGAACTCGAGAATTCTTCCGATCGTATGGCTCAACTCGCTATTCAAGGTCCTAATGCTATTAAAGCATTACAGAAGTTGACAGACATTGATCTTTATAACATACCTTATTATACTTTTGTGGTGGGAGAGATCGCGAATATTCCCAATATCATTATATCAAATACCGGTTATACAGGTGCCGGAGGCTTTGAACTTTATTTCTATCCGGAAGTTGCTCTAAAGATATGGAATGCGATATTCGAAGCCGGTGCTGAGTTTGATATTCAGCCTGTAGGGCTTGGAGCTCGTGATACACTTCGGTTGGAAATGGGTTTCTGTCTCTACGGTCACGATTTAAATGATACGACGTCACCTATTGAAGCGGGGTTAGGTTGGATTACTAAATTTGTTGACGGTAAGAATTTTATAAACCGCGTGGCTCTTGAAAAGCAAAAGAATGAGGGTGTAGTTCGTAAACTTGTAGGCTTTAAGATGATCGATCGCGGTATTCCTCGCCAGCATTATGCATTGCTTAATGCTGAAGGTGATCAAATAGGAGAGGTTACTAGTGGTACGATGTCGCCGGTTCTTAAACAAGGAATAGGTATGGGATATGTAAAACCTGAATATAGTAAGATTGGTACAGAAATCTATATTGACAATCGTGGACGTAAGCTGAAAGCAGAAGTTGTTAAGCCTCCTTTCCGTCCAAAAAACTAGAATGACATTAAGAAAATAATAATGTGTTTCCCCGATTGATATTCAATCGGGGCTTTTTGTTTTCAATAAAATAGACAAAGAACATTCAAATCTGAGAGTAGGAAAGTTGTAAAGAAATTATTTAAATAATGGCTGTCGCATTTTATCAGTATTATTAGTGTAAAGGCATGTCTTTTATCACTCAGAAAAAACTAACGTATGTCGTAGCAATAACTAACGGAAGTTACTGCGGTAACTAACGGAAGTTATTCTGATAAACTAACGTTAGTTTCTTCAACAACATCCGTTAGTTACGGCGATAACATACGTTAGTTTTTCCAGATGCTAAGAATTGCATGTTTTGGGCATCATTTTACTCCTGATCTCACTATGAAGCTGATTTTAGAAAAGAGCAACTGCTTCTTTGAAAATAAGTATCAAATGTTTAAAAATATCTTTTTAAAACAGGTCGCTAAACAGCATTGTTTAGTAAAATGAATTGCCTCGATTTGAGGAAAGAATCTATTAATGTCGGTTTACAATAATCTCGTCGGTAAATATCCAACCACCATAAGTATTGCTACTATGTGCCTGATAGCGGATATATCTACCACTGGTATTTCCTTTCCAAGTATAACTTTTTATAAAGAAATTGGGCTCTTTGTCAACTTTGAATTCTTGCTTATCTATTTGTTTGAAGTTTATGCCATCGTCTGAAGTCGAAATAATTATTTCTGCGGGAGCGAAAACAGAAGGGCCTGATGATTGCATGAAGTCGGCACTTATATCATGTATATCGATTGTTTTTTCCATATCAATGGTTACATCCACTTTATCGTGCGCTATAAAACCTTGCCACGCACCATCTCCATAACTCCAATCGCCACGCTTGCCATCAGTAAGAGTTGAATCTCCATTAGCTTTGTAACGTTGGCTATAAGGAGAATTGTACACCACTTTTTTGCCTATAGCATCATGCATGATCAAATTCATTGATTCTTTGCGGTGTCCTTCTTCTTGTTCTACGTCAAATACATTATACCCTTTTAAAGCAAGGTACTTGTTGGCTTCAAAAACACGATTCCTAAAATTCTGATAAGTGCGCCCAGCAACATCAGGGTTTGTCCATCCAATCTCAGAAATTGCTAATATCCTAGGAAATGTCATATATTCAGCATGTCTTGAAGTGGTAATGTGCTCTGTCCATAAATTGGCTTGTAGCCCATCAATATATAAAGAAGCCGACGTGTTTTTTAAACTGTCAGGTATAGGTTCATAAGAATAAACTTTATCAAGTGGAAGATATCCACCATTAGAAGTTGGTTGCTTCTCGGGAGCATCTTGTACATTATTAATGTAGCAATATGCTTCGGGTGTCATGATTGCATGATGTCCGGCCTTGGCTGCTTCTATTCCTCCTTGCTCACCACGCCAAGACATCACTGTGGCTCTTGAGGCTAATTTACCTTCTAATATTTCGTCCCATCCAAGCAGCTTACGGCCGCGAGAATTGAGAAATCTTTCTATTCGGCATATAAGGTAACTTTGTAGTTCTTCTTCATTTTTCAAATGCTCGTCTTTCATCCTTTTCTGACATAACGGACATGTTTTCCATGCATTTTTTCCTGCTTCGTCGCCACCAATATGTATGTATTCTGATGGGAAAAGTTTAATAACTTCCTTCAATACGTTTTCTAAAAAACGAAATGTGATCTCTTTACCTATACAAAATTCTCCATTTTGATAAGGTTTGCCCGAACACGATAATTCAGGGTAGGCATAAAGCACTTCTTCGCTATGTCCTGGCATTTCTATTTCTGGGATGATGGTAATATGACGTAGAGTTGCATATTTGACTATTTCCTTAATATCATGTTGAGTATAATATCCGCCATAACCTTCTTTATTGTCTTTTTTGCAATAAAGCCTATTTCCATTTACCCACCATTTATTCCAATCCGATTCTGTACGGTAGGCTGCCTCTTCAGTTAATTTCGGATATTTTTTTATCTGTATTCTCCATCCTGCAGCATCTGTCAGATGTAGATGAAAGTAGTTTACTTTGAAGTAAGCTAGTGCATCAATTTGTTTAAAAATAAATTCTTTCGGAAAAAAATGACGTGAAACATCAAGCATAAGCCCGCGATATTTAAAGCGCGGATAGTCAATGATCTCTGCACACGAAACGCTATATGTCGTTGCTGAAGTGTGTCGGGTAAGTTGTAATAGAGACTGTATGCCATAGAATAGGCCTATTGCATCTGATGCTGTAATTTCTATTTGCTCAGAAGAAATATTGAGCGTATATTTTTGTTTGTCGATATCGGAAGAGTTCTTACCTTTTTCATTTTTCTTTTCTGTAATGATATTTAGTTTGATAATGTTTTTGTTCTCCTTTGCTCCACCGATTAAGAATTCATGGGGTAGGGTTTGCAAATATTTTCGCATCATTCGTTTATCTTTTCCTTTCAGATTCATGTAAAGTTTAGTGGTTTCATTTATAATAAAATGACCCTCTTTTATTTTCATTGATTGTGGAAGTGGAATGATTGACTGTGATTTCACAGGAACAGGTTTATAGCATAGATAGATGATGATGCATATTGATAAAATAGAAAACCTATTGATGTAATGACTAATGATCTTCATGGTCTGAAATGATTAAAAAACAATTTCAATAAATAATACAAAGGAACATTCCTGAAAAGAAATTCTCTTCGTTTTGTTGTTAGTACAAAGGTAAGTATTTTAACTGAAAGTCAATAATAAAACAAAAAATATTATTATCTGTTTTTAACTATTATAGGAGAGTGAAATAGCTTTATTCTTGTTTAGATCTAAGTGTTTGATTTCTCCAAATTATTTTGATAAAATTCAAAACAGCCTAATGAATTGAAAATTATTATTTGTTTCCCATCTTTAAGTCGTTTATTGTTTGAATAAGTCTTTGAGGTTCAAAATTCGTTGATTTTATTTTTGTTAACTGGACATTCGATAACGTTAGTGGAGTATATTTATTAGGCATTCGGAGACATCTAATATAAGGAGCTCTTTTTAATAATTTAGAAAGTTCAGAAGTATTTATACAGATAAATATAATCATAGGAAGAATTGGAGTTAAATGCCTTTCTGAGTTCCTATATGAGATGTCTTGCATTGGTAATAAAAATTCAATTTTCATTCCGCTCAGCAAATTGCATAACGTACTTTCTTTATATCTTTGTACTTGAATTACCAACCAGCTTTTGTCTGTCTTTTGAACAAATGATTCTTTTTGTATCATATTTAATTTTTCTTTATATTGTAAATGAAAAAAGAACTATGTATATATAGTCTTTTTATTTCATTTTCATATGTAATGTAACTATCTGCCTAAGACCAGATGCCGTTTGTATACATACGCGAATATTTAAGACATCGCACCATAAAAGATTGTATCTCTTCGGAGAAAAGCCCTTTATATAGAGTTTATTTTTATCGATGCGGATAAGTTCAAAGAAATAGGATATCATGCAAAAACTGTTTTCATCAATATCCGCATATTGCACCTGTTCAAAAGAATTCACTAATAATGAGGCATCAAGTAGAAAATAGTTTTTTAAATATTTAATAAAGGATAGACAGCATGTTTTTTCAACACGCCAAAAATTTTCTTTTTTTCTATCTGTATTATTTGTTCCATTCTTTGCGGCCTAAGCTTTTGTCATAATAAAACGATCAACTTCATTTACTTCTTTCGATGAGTAATATTGGCTCTGTTACTTATTAGGTAACGGATTTATAATACTAAATGGCATCTAGAGAACCTTTATTGCCATTAGGTTAATATTTGTTTTATGATAAACTTGCTAATTAACCTCTTTAAGAAAGGAATATTATTTTGAATAAAAACAGGAAATTTAGAGTGAAAAATTGAAATAGCTTTTTCATCATACTAAAGCTTGTAATGGGATGATATGAAGAAAGCCTTGTTTTTTTTGTTTATATAAATTCTTTTGGTTACATTTGCGAAAATAAATTATAAATCCGTTACCTAATAAGTAACAGTGCTTTTATATTGTTGTTTTCATCTTCGTTGCGTGAAAAAACTATCATATTTGTTTTACTCATATTAGATTACTAACAAATCGATAGTTCTTTTCGTTTATTTTTGTTCGTTCTGTGATATTGAAACCTTTTAGATAAATTTGAGTAGTCTTTATTGACTTATGCCCTAATGATTCGCTTATCATTTCGATGGGGACACCTAAATTTTTAGCGATTGTTGCCCACGAATGTCTAAATGTATAAGATGAAATAGGAACATTAGTCATTTGGAAGGTGTCGGCAAGTTTTTTTAGGTTGGTGTTGAATTTACGTAACGCTGTTTGGTATTCTATATATCCTTCTTTGGTACGTTTAGAATAATTGCCGCTTAATATAGAAAATAAGTAATGATGTTGAGCAGAGTTATTTTCTTTTTTTTCTAAGTGATGTACAAATTTATATGCAGAATTTAAAATCGTAACATCTATAGGTGTTCCTGTCTTTATCCTGCAGTAATCTAGTGTACCATTTTTTAAATTTGATTTTTCCATGTGGGCAAAATCAACGAAAGACATTCCGCTAAATTGAAATAATAAGTTTGCTATCTGTTGCGTTTTATCTAATTCTCTGTCATCAGTCTTTCCATATAATAATTTATGAAGGTCTTTGGGCGAAATAGCTTTTTTATGGGTGCTGTCTATTCCTGTATATACATCATGAAACAAGCGATGAACGTACGGTGCTAAGTTAGCGTCTATTGCTCTGTTATAGATGCTACGGAGCATTCTCATGTAAGTAGAAATCGTATTTAGTTTTTTGTGATGATCCAATAGAAACTGATAATAGAGTTTTAGGCTTTCTCGGTTAATTTGTTGGAAAGAAACCGCATTTGTTCCGCAAAACTCAGTGAAAGACCTTAGAGCATTGCTGTAAATATGCGCTGTTGAATACCTACCTTCTAATTCCAATTGATTGATACGTTCACTTGCAAAACTAGTTAAACTGTTTTTTTTCATCTCTTTATTTTTATGTATGTGATAAATTAAAATATTTTCTACACCAAAAGATCTATTTCAGAATAAGATTAAGATGTTATTCTGAATGCGTATATTTATTATGATAAAGTTATCAAATAGTAAATAAAGGCATATAGATTTTGATTTTGCAAAGAAAAAACATTCTTTGATACTGAGCAAGTATTTGTTGGAAATTGCATTTTGTGTTATTGCGAAAGTTAAACTTCTGCTTTAAATTATAGCTTCCTTAAAAGAAAAGTTCTGAACTTGACGAATATTCCGCACATAAGAATATTGATTCAAATAAGATTGTATGTTCTATGCTTGTTTATAAAACTTCTGTTTTGATAGTTAATTTCCTCTTGGATAATATGAAATACAAATTTTGCGGTTTATTTTTTGTATTGAGCTTGGCTTGTATTATCTTTGTCCTGCACTAAGAAACGAAAGTATGAAATTTAGATATTGGATATTATCTCTATTATTTGTTTGTGGGTTAAGTAATATCGTAGCAACAGCTCAAAATACGAATTTCCCTAAGCGTGAGTTTCGCGCTGCATGGATTCAAACAGTGAACGGGCAATTTAAAGGTGTTCCTACTGCTGTGGTTCAACAACGGCTTATTGCTCAACTCAATTCTCTTCAAGCAGCTCATTTCAACGCTATTATATTTCAGGTACGCCCTGAAGCCGATGCACTTTATGCTTCAGCAATAGAGCCGTGGAGTCGTTTTCTTTCGGGTGTTCAGGGACAAGCTCCCAATCCTTATTGGGATCCTATGCGGTTTATGATTGATGAATGCCATAAACGTGGTATGGAATTTCATGCTTGGATCAATCCTTATCGTGTCAAGACATCTTTGTCCAATCAATTGGCTTCTTCTCATCTTTATAATACCCATCCCGAATATTTTGTCACTTATGGTAATCAAGTCTTTTTTGACCCTGCATTGCCCGAGAGTCGTAATTTTATTATTTCTATCATTAAAGACATTGTTTCTCGCTATGATGTTGATGGTATTCATATGGATGATTATTTTTATCCTTATCCCATATCGGGTCAACCATTTAACGATGATGCCAGTTTTGCAAAATATGGTGGCGGTTTTAAGAATAGAGGAGATTGGCGTCGTAGTAATGTGGATATACTTATTCGGAAAATCCATGAAACAGTTCGTGAATTGAAACCATGGGTGAAATTTGGTGTAAGTCCTTTTGGTATTTATCGCAATCAACATAGCGATCCGTTGGGTAGTGAAACAAATGGTTTACAGAATTATGACGATCTTTATGCTGATGTGCTGACATGGGCACGCAAGGAATGGATTGACTACAATATTCCTCAGATATATTGGCAGATAGGCCATCCTGCTGCCGATTATGAAACATTGGTACGCTGGTGGGCTAAGAATACTCAGAACCGCCCGCTCTTTATAGGGCAGTCGGTCGATAATACGATTTCAAATAAAGATCCTAAGAATCCTTCTATCAATCAATTGCATCGTAAGATGCAGCTTGAGCGTTCTTTTCAGACGATTGAGGGATCTTGCCAATGGCCGGCTAGTGATGTCACAGACAATAAAGGAGGGTATCGAGATAGTTTGATCAACAATTATTTTAAATATACGTCTCTTGTACCTGTCTTTGATTTCATGGATCATAAGGCTCCCAAGAAAGTGCGTCGTTTGAAAGCTATATGGACAGAAGATGGATATATCTTGTTTTGGACGGCACCAAAAGCTGCCAGTGAAATGGATAAAGCTCAATTCTATGTGATTTATCGTTTTGCCAAAGGAGAGGAACGTGATACATCAGATCCGTCACATATTGTAACAGTTACTCCCAACACTTTTTATAAGCTTCCTTACGAAGATGGGACAAAGCCCTATTATTATGTCGTTACGGCAACAGATCGAATTCACAACGAATCGGGAGTATCCAAGAAAAGAATCAATTTATAATGTTCTGCTTTAATTTCGTCAACCTATTTGTGATGGGGCTTTAATACTACCCCTGTTTTCTTTCGCCCGTCCATTTTTACTATCATTGGAGTGTCGAAGTGTATCCGGCGTAAATATTGGGTTTCTTCTACAGCCGGTATGGAATTGAGATATTCAATATCATATATTCCATCTCGAATGTATGGGCTAACAGTAAAATATCCTACTCCGAATGACGTTAGGTTTTGGAAGAAATGAGTGCCTTGACTTGGATCGATGCGATAATTGGTCAACCCTGCTTCTACAATAACTCGGGCTGCTGATATATTAGACCAATTCACCGGAATGCCTAAATAGGGGTCACTGCTTCCCCAACGACCGGGGCCTACAAGAATATAGTTTTTGTCCGCATCGAGAAATTTTCTGTTTATTTTTTCGATCTCTTCAGCAATATGCGGATTATTCTTCGCTTGATAATTGTTTGTTTTTACGTATACCAAATCTTGTACATCATTGATAATGCCACTGCCCAATGAATTGTTCGAACTTAAGATAAGATGTTCTTCCGGAATATTCGTTAGGTCTTCGTCAATGGCGGCGCTCGAGTCTACTATCGGACGAATTTGTAGCAGATAGAAAGTTCCGCTATTGTCTTCATTAAGAGTGGCTGCAAATTCTATTTCTATCGGACGGCGCATTTCTTGCTGTCCATACTTTAATATTAACTGTAGTATTTTGGCAAGTGGAAAGGCATCATGTTTTAGAATATTGGCAAAGGTAATAACCTTTCTACCTCCAGGATAGATACCATCCCTAATAATTTCGTCGCATGGATCGTAAGTAGAGGCTATGAGGTGGAGAGAACCATCCGTTTCCGCATCCTTTACTTTTAATCTAAGTAGATTAAAGCCATCATCGATAGAAAAGTTCTGACCTATATTTTTTAAATCTAAGGCGTAAAATTCTGTTTGTGTCTCTTTTAGTGCCAATTCCATCACACTCGTTTGAAGTATCTTTTTGGGGTGGTATGGTGAAAATCGCAATGTTATGCCACCACTCACAATATACCTACCAAGTCCGAGGGCTAGATTGACGGTGCCTTCTTCTGCTTTTTCTTCGCCTATAGGGTAATAGTTGAGCGAACGCCCCACGCCACTAAATGACGGATAGTAACGTTCTCCATATTGTTTGCCCACCACTTCTTGAATGATAACGGCCATTTTTTCTTGGTCTATTACGTTGGAAGTCGCTTGCATATAAGCTTTGCTATCCTTAAAAAACACAGATGCATAGACTCCCTTTATAGCATCAAGCAACATCTTCAACATTTCGTATTTGTCGTCGAGATGCGGTATCATATAGGTGTTATATATACCGGCAAAAGGTTGATAATGCGAATCTTCGAGCAAACTTGAAGAACGGATCGCCAAAGGCGATTTGGCAACATCGAATAGAGTGAAAAAGTCATCAGTCAGGCGTTCCGGGAGTTTTGCCTTTAGAAAGTAGCGTAATATGGTGTCGTCGTCGGTATCTGACAGGGCAATTTGATACAGATTGTTCGATTCCATAAATTCATCGAAGACGTCAGTACAAAGAGCTACCGTTTTGGGAATGACGATATTGGTGTTCTCGAAATCATCAAATTCGGGGTGGCACTTTACCATGTTGTCGATGAAGGCTAAGCCACGCCCTTTGCCACCTAATGAGCCTTCGCCAATACGGGCGAAATTCGAATATGTATCAAAACGATTACGCCGAAAAATGGCAACCACACCTTGGTTTTTCATCTTGCGATATTTCACAATGGCGTCGAAGATTATTGTTCGGTGTGCATCAACATCTTGTAGCGAGTTCCATGTGATAGGACGTAGTACGGCTGCTACGGGAAAGATAGCGCGTGAAGCTAGCCAACGCGATATGTGGTTACGGCTGATGTGGTAGAGAAACGATTCGGAAGGGACTGCAAAGATTATGTTTTGCAATTCTTTCAAAGTGCTGACACGGGCTATCTCGGCCATTGAATTCGGATTGCGGAATACGAAATCACCGAAACCAAAATTCTCTGAGACTGCACGCCGTAAGTCGACGTCCATCTTCTTGGAGTTCTTATCAATAAAACTGGCGTCGAATTGTTGTGTCCGTGCGGCATTCTTGAGTTCGGAAGATTGTATAATGATCGGAACGAAAGGATCTTCTTCTCGAATCATTTCGCATAATTTGAATCCCGCCTCACTATCTTTCTCTCCTTCGCGTGGAAATCGGACATCGGTGATGATGCCTAGTATGTTGTTTTTATATTTTTTATATATTTGGCCTGCTTCTTCATAGTTACGAGCTAAAACGATCTTAGGACGTCCCCGCATTCGTAGCTGGCGTTGGTGACCGTTGAGGGCCTCGGTAGAGAACAGTTGGCTTTGGCGAAGCACAAATTTATAGAGATTGGGCAATATGGAAGAATAAAATCGGATACCGTCTTCCACAAGTAATATACATTGCACTCCAACTTCGGCTACATCGTGTTCCAAATTCATTTTGTCTTCCATTAGTTTGATAATGGAGACGAGTACGTCGGTATTGCCTAGCCAACAAAAAATAGAGTCGAAAGCGCTAAGGTCTTCATTGGCAATTCTCTTTGTGATGCCATGACTGAATGGAGTCAATATTACGATTGGAATAGGAGGATATAATGCCTTGATGCGTCTGCCAATATCAAAACTGTCGTTATCACCGGTTCCGGGCATGCAGATGATGAGATCGAAACTGACATCTCTCAGTCGGCTCATCGCTTCCTCTTCGGTAGATACCTGCCAAAATCGTGGAGGGTTGCTCAACGACATGGCTGTGTACTCATTAAATATCTTTTCGTCTATTCGGCCGTCTTCTTCAAGAATGAAAGCGTCGTAAGGGTTTGCTATCAGTAGAACGCTGAATATACGTTTTGTCATTAAGTTGGCAAACTGTGTATCTTTCAGGTAAAGCTGGTTAATTTTATGTATATTGAGCATATTACTGTTGTTGGTTTTACTGTTACTAAGAAGATTCCAACTTCTCTTTCAAGTATTTTGCCGTATATCCTTCGCTTTGGGCTACTTCTTCAGGAGTGCCTGCCGCTATAAGATTGCCACCTCTTTCACCACCTTCGGGACCTAGATCAATGACGTAATCGGCACATTTAGTAACATCTAAATTGTGTTCGATAATGACGATAGTATGTCCTCTTTGAAGTAGTGCATCGAATGATTCCAATAATTTGCTGATATCATGAAAATGAAGTCCTGTGGTTGGCTCATCAAAGATAAACATAGTCGGTTCTACTTTCTCTTGTCCTAGATAATAGGCCAGTTTCACTCGTTGATTTTCACCACCCGATAAAGTAGAAGAGCTTTGCCCCAGTTTGATATAACCAAGTCCTACATCTTGTAGTGGCTTTAGCTTTTTCACGATTTTGTGTTGTTTGTATTCAGTAAAGAATTCGATGGCTTGGTTTACGGTCATATCCAATACATCGTAGATATTCTTCTCATGGAATCTTACCTCAAGAATATCTGATTTGAAACGCTTACCATGGCAAGATTCGCATTCCAATACTAAATCGGCCATAAATTGCATTTCTACCGTAATGGTACCCTCTCCTTTGCATTCTTCACATCGTCCGCCTTCATTATTGAAACTAAAATATCCTGCCGTGTAGCCCATTTGTTTGGAGAGCGGCTGTTCGGCCCATAGCTTACGTATCTCGTCGTATACCTTAACATAGGTCACAGGATTCGATCGGGATGATTTTCCTATCGGATTTTGGTCAACGAATTCTACGTTTTTCAATTGCTGGATATCCCCGCCGAGCGATTCAAATTCACCCGGACGTTCGCTGTATTCATCCAATTCGCGCTTTAATGCTTTGAATAGGATGTCGCGTACCAACGTACTTTTTCCCGATCCCGATACACCGGTGACAACTGTCATTACATTGAGTGGAAAGCGAACAGTGATGCCTTTCAGATTATTCTCTCTGGCACCTTTCACTTCTATATAATTGTTCCATGAACGTCGAGTAGGAGGGATGGGGATTTCTTCTTCGCCTAACAAATAACGTACAGTGTAGCTGTTGCTGTCTTTTTGTAGGTTTTTCAAATCTCCTTGATATACTACTTCTCCACCTAGTCTGCCAGCCTTTGGTCCTATATCAATGATATAGTCGGCCGCACGCATAATCTCTTCATCATGTTCTACCACTACTACGGTATTGCCTAGTTGTTGCAGTTCGCGTAGCACATGAATCAGCTGTTGGGTGTCTCGACTATGCAATCCGATGCTCGGCTCGTCTAGAATATATAAACTTCCTACCAAGCTGCTGCCCAACGAAGTTACCAGATTGATTCGCTGGCTTTCTCCTCCAGAAAGAGAGTTGCTCAATCGGTTGAGTGTCAGATAATCCAACCCGACTTCCGAAAGAAATTGCAGTCGAGTTCTTATTTCGGTCAATATTCTCGATGCTACTTGTGTATCATGTTCATTGAGTATCAATTGGTCGAAGAAGCTTTTCAATTCATTCATGGGCATATCAACCAATTCCATCATATTCTTGCCTCCTACTTTGATATAAGCCGCTTCGGGTTTCAGTCGGCTGCCGTGGCATGTAGGGCATGTCGTTTTACCTCTGTAACGCGATAGCATTACTCGATATTGTATTTTGTATTGATTCTGATGCAACATTTCAAAGAATTCATCCAATCCATGAAAGTATTTGTTGCCTGTCCATAATAATCGACGTTGCTCTTCGGTCAATTTATAGTATGGCTCAAATATAGGAAAGTCAAATTTAGCAGCATTTTGGCAAAGTTCGTTTTTCCATTCACCCATTACATCGCCGCGCCAGCACAGTATGGCACCGTCGTAAATGGATAAAGCTCTATTAGGGATCACTAAATGCTCGTCTATGCCAATGACTTTGCCAAACCCTTCGCACTTGGGGCAGGCACCTAAAGGGGAGTTGAACGAAAAGAGTTGCTCGGTTGGTTCTTCGAAACTGATACCGTCGGCTTCGAATTTGTTACTGAAGTGGCAGAGCTCCGTTGTACCGTCAGCTAGATAGAAACGCAGCATACAAGCACCTCCTCCTTTATACATCGCTGTTTCTATCGAATCGGACAATCGACTTACTGCTTCTTTTTCCAGACTTACCGACATACGGTCTACCATTAAGTAGATTGTATCCTTCTTTTTCGGTTTGTAGTCTTCTATTCGCATCATTTCTCCATTTACTTCTATGCGGCTGAAACCTTGCTGCATATCCATCTTGAGTTCTTGATCTATGGTGCGGTCGTTAGGTAACAAAAGCGGAATAAGCACCGTATATCGGATGCCCTCCTCATGTTGTTTCATGCATTGTACGACGTCTTCTACCGAATGTTTCTTTACTTCGTCGCCGCTTATCGGACTATATGTTTTCCCTATTCGGGCAAATAGCAGACACAAGTATTCGTATATTTCGGTCGAGGTACCTACGGTTGAACGGGGATTGCGACTTATTACTCGTTGCTCAATGGCTATAGCGGGAGGAATGCCTTTGATAAAATCGCATTGCGGTTTGCTCATCCTGCCTAAAAACTGGCGGGCATAGCTACTTAAACTTTCTACATATCGACGCTGACCTTCTGCATAAAGTGTATCAAAAGCAAGACTGGATTTGCCCGAACCCGATAGTCCGGTAATCACAATAAGCTTGTCGCGTGGTATGTCAACATTAATATTCTTCAGATTGTTTACCCGAGCGCCGCGGATAGTAATATATTCATTTTCTGCCATAGTTGCGTATCGTTCATTCTTTTCAAATCACAAAGATAGTGCAAGCCGAGAGCAATTACAACAATAAGTCCCAAATTTATTTTTTATATTGTTGCCCCTTTTATTCTCTTCGTTTTCGTTGTTTAGTCTTCTTGGTATATACAAAAGAAAGGACGAACTGGATTGTTCGCCCTTTCTTTTGTATAAATCGTTATCGAAAGTGTTATTTCACGCGAAATAATACCCATGCACCCTGAAAATCTTGACGGCTCGGGTATTTAGCCTTGAAACTGTCGCGAGCTTGTACAGCCGATTGGTAGTTGGAGCTGGAAACAACAACGACACGATACATTGCTTTTTCGCTGTTGAATGCGATTGATGCTTTATATCCTTCTTTTGTCAAGTAGTCTTTCAAGCCTTCTGCATTAGCTTTTAGTCCGAAACTGCCGGCAACAACATTGTAGTCGCTGATCTCATCACCAGAAACAACCGTCACTTTCTCTTGTTTGACATTGGTAGGAGTTGCTTCTTGGGCAGTACTAGGTTGTGTTTGCTCTACAGCAACCGGTGTTGTAGCACCACTAACGGGAGTCTCTGTCTTTTGTTGTTCCAATTTTGCCTTTTCGTAAGCTTTCTTATATGCGCTTTCGCTCGAGCGGCAAGATGAAAAAGCAACTAAGAGGGAAGCACACATTCCAAATAATAGTAATTTCTTCATATCAAAGTTATGTTTAATTAAAAATTTTTCCTTTTTTGCGGTTTATACTGATTACAAAAATAACGTATTTTTTATTAGCTATCAAAGTATATGATGAAAATTAAGTGAAAAAGCCAATTATTTTGCTCTTTCGGGCTGTCATATATTTGTGTTTTTGTTATATTTGCCGAAAACACAACAACTATGCGAAGATTTCTTTTGGGTTGCATCCTGTTTATTTATGGGAGTGTTGCAACTTTCTCTCAAGGGTATAAGAACCCTATTATCCCAGGCTTTCATCCAGACCCGAGCATTTGCAGAGTGGGAGATGATTATTATTTGGTAACGAGTAGTTTTGATTATTTTCCCGGCGTTCCGCTATTTCACAGTAAGGATTTGGTGAATTGGGAACAGTTAGGGCATTGCTTGACTCGCCCTTCTCAGTTGAAATTGGATAAATGTTGGTCTTCGGCCGGTATTTATGCTCCTACAATTCGGTATCATAATGGCGTCTTTTATTTGATAACGACTAATGTCTCCGATAAAGGCAACTTCATTGTTCATACTAGCAATCCTGCCGGCGCGTGGTCTGACCCTGTATGGTTGAAACAGAAGGGGATTGATCCTTCTCTTTATTTTGAAGGAGATAAATGTTACATGACTTCCAACCCCGATAATACCATTTGTTTGAGCGAAATTAATCCCGATACCGGCGAACAACTCTCACCGAGTCTCCCCATCTGGCAGGGAACGGGAGGACGTTATCCCGAATCGCCGCATCTGTATAAAAAGGATGGCTGGTATTATTTGTTGATAGCCGAAGGTGGCACGGAGTATGGACATAAGGTTACTATTGCCCGAAGTAGGGATATTTATGGGCCCTATATGTCGAATCCGGCAAATCCGATATTGACACATATTAATATGAATGCTCAGTCGAACCCTATTCAGGGAACGGGACATGCCGATCTTGTCGAAGCACATGACGGTTCTTGGTGGATTGTTTTCTTGGGCTTTCGTCCGCAAAGTGGATTGCACCATGTGTTGGGGCGCGAAACGTTTCTGGCTCCCGTGCGATGGGATTGCGGAGCATGGCCGGTTGTAAACGGTGATGGGACAGTGAATTTGGATATGAAAGTAGCGACTTTACCGCTGAAACCTTTTAAAAAAACAGCGGCCGACACCTTATTTAATCAACCTCGACTAGGTGTGGAGTGGAACTATTTGCGGAATCCATTGATGAAGAACTATGTGCTTATTCCGCAACAGGGTGTTTTGAGGTTGAAAGCTACTCCTGTGACACTCGATGAATCCGATTCGCCTACTTTTGTGGGACGGCGGCAAGAACATATTAATTTTGTGGCAACAACCCGAGTGTACTTGAAGAATGAATCGGCAGGTGATGAGGCCGGGCTCACCGTTTATATGGAGCCTTCTGCCCATTACGATTTATTTCTTGGGCGAAGCACTACTTCGGGGAAACGGTCATTGATTCTTCGTTATCGAATCGGGGTGCTCAAGCATATCGCAGCTCATATAGAGGTACCGAATGGGAAGGTATACCTCCGTACGGTGGGCGACAAGGACTATTATAGCTTTTATTATTCTACCGACGGCACCAATTATAGATTGCTTGATAAAATCAATATTTGGTATTTGAGTTCTGAAACGAATGGCGGGTTCACCGGCGTTTATCTCGGACTGTTTACCCAATCGATTGCAACAACATCAAAAGCTTATGCCGATTATGATTTCTTCTCTTATCAATCTCAAGATTGATAAGGCCAGTGATTGGTGACGTATATATGTAGCTTGCGACTCACGCCCGTGAGTCGCAAGTTTCGTCCTTATGTTTTTTCCGACTCACGGGCGTGAGTCGCAAACTTTATAATGAAGAAAATATTTTATTGTACTCTACCTGTGTCAAATATATATGGAAGCTAAAAATGATTTGTCTTTATTTTAGTTTGATCGTTCAAAACTCGTAGATGATAGATATTGACCGCAATATCTGATTTTGTTTAAATTAAAACGATGGAGAGCAAAATAAGTGCACGAAGAACTTGGAAATATGAAAAGAAAAGGTTATTTTTGTTTTGTGAAAAGTTTTTCATGGTGTTCTTATTACTAACTTATAAAACGTTACAATTATGAAAGCTGTTAATACATTAGTAGCTCTTTTGGGCGGAGTAGCCATCGGTGCTGCATTGGGTATTTTGTTTGCTCCTGATAAGGGTGAAGAAACACGTGAGAAAATTAAAGAAGCCCTCGAAAAGAAAGGAGTAAAACTTAGTAAAAAAGATATGAAGGCCCTCATCGACGACATCATGGCTCGTATCAAGGGAAAAGAAAAAGTGTATGTAGACGATGAAGCAGAGGCTAGTGTAGCCGAATGATATATGAGTATGTTGTCTGCTGGAGATCATAGTATAGAAAGTTTCGAACAATTATTCGATCAGATAAGGCAATATCTGAAGTTGCACAAAGAACTGGCACTTGTTCAGTTGACGGGCAAGCTCTCTATATTGCTATCTACACTTCTACTGGTTGTTGTCCTTCTTATATTGGGGACAGTGGCATTGTTTTATTTGCTCATGGCTTTGGCCTATGCTATTGATTCTGTTATTGGCAGTATGGCATGGAGTTTTGCTATCATCGGTGGCATCGCTTTGTTGCTGCTGGCTTTAATGGCTGCTTTCCGCCGGCGGCTGATTATTGCGCCGACGGTGAATTTCTTGTCACACTTGTTCCTTGAAGACGAAGAGACTAAAGAGGAGGAAAAGCATGAGTGAAAAGCGAATTACATTAGATGATCTTGAAAAGCGCAAACGACGGTTACTCAAGAAAATTGATTTGCAAGAAAAGAAAATTGGTGAGACCTGGGGTGAAACTTTTCGTCCGGTCAAAGAAGCCATCTCTTTCACCGATAGGATGGCATACAGCTTGAAAAGTGTGGTGTCACTTTATCAAGGTGCCATGTGGGGATATCGTATAATTCGCTTCTTCGGTGGAGGCCGATACAAGAAGAGAAGTTAAAGTTCGGCGATGCGTTGCATAAGGACGACATCTACCCATTTGTCCTCAATGTGCAACCAGTCTTTGATAATACCGCAATCTGTGAATTTACATGAACGGAAGAGCGACAAAGATGCTTCATTGTCGGTTGCGATATGAGCATACAATTGGTGAAAGTGAAGGAAACGAAATGCATAATCGCACAATAACGAGAGCGTTTCGTTTCCTATTTTTTTATGTCTGTACTCTTTTAATAATGCGATACCGATGGCACCTCTTGAATGCTGTATTGAGAAGTCTGTAATATCTATGGTTCCAATGGCTTTATTATCTTTTTTGTGTTGGATAATAAGTCGCAGCTGCCGATCGGAATAAACATCATATTGCGTGTCTGATATGTATTGTTTCAGTACGTATTTGGAATAAGGCACATTGAAGCAACTTACGTCCCATAGTTCGGGATCGTTTTCAATCTGGTATAGAAACTCCAAATCTTCGGGCTCAAGCGCTCTTAATTTAATCTGTTGACCTTCAAAAAAACAGTTTTTCACTTCTTCTTTTCGTTATCATTAGTTGGTATTAAGTGTAATTCTTCACGTAAACGGCGGTCGCTTGGTATACAAAAAAGCGACATGGCCAATGCTATCGTTGCACAGAACAGACAGGTGGTACTTGCAATAAGATAATAGGCTATGAGGTTAAATGCCGAAACGAGGGCTAGCATGGCAAGCCGAATGATACATGTTTTGCCATACTTCTTGAGTGCTACCGGGAAAGAGAGCTTGTCTACTTTCTTCTCCATCGACCATTGAAATAGTTTCAGTGAGATGGGAACCAAACATACGGCAAGTAAAATGCCCATGAATTGATAGCCGTACACAAATGCTGCATTTGCAACAAAAGCCCCTCCATTTGGTATGATGTCAAACTCTCCACAAACAGCAATCAATATGGGCAGTACCCAAAATATGATATAGCATTTATTGAGTGTCTTATTGACTTTTTGTATTTGTTCTTCCATATTTCTTTCTGTTTTATTTTCCGGTGAATGGTACGCGGTTCACAATACTGCGTCCCAAAGTTAATTCGTCTGTATAGATTAATTCATCACCTACTGCTACTCCCTTGGCAATGGTCGATATCTTAGTGTTCAGCTTCTCTAGTTGGCGATAGATATAGAAATTGGTAGTCTCTCCTTCCATCGTGGTGCTTAGTGCCAAGATCACTTCGCGCACGTCGCCAGATTTGACACGCTCTACCAGACTTGCTATTTGTAAATCGCTGGGTCCTATACCGTCCATCGGAGAAATCACTCCACCAAGTACATGATATAATCCGTTGAACTGAAGGGTATCTTCTATTGCCATTACATCGCGAATGTTTTCGACTACACAAATGGTCGAAGCATCTCGTCTCGGATTCGCACAGATGCGGCATGTTTCCGTATCCGAAATATTGTGGCATACTTTGCAGTATTTCACTTCTTTCTTCAGCTTGCGTATGGCATCGGCGAAACCTTCGACAGATTCATCATCTTGTTTCAATAAATGAAGTACTAATCTCAGAGCCGTTTTGCTGCCTATACCCGGTAGCTTGGCAAATTCGTCGATGGCATGCTGTAGGAGAATGGATGGATACAGTGACTGCATGTTAAGGTAATTAATATTTAGTGTTTATTGTTTCTCTATTATTTCTGGCTTGTGTCGCACGAAAAGGAACCAGTTGGCCAATTCTGAAACAGCATATACGAGGCAGGCAATGCCAATGATTATTAATATGGTATTGCGTATGGTGCCTGGGTTTAATAAAGAATAAAGTCCTGCACCTAGTATAAGCAAAGGAGTAATATAGAAGGAGTAGTGAACTTTTTTCCATTGACGGGCTAGCGACAGTAAGTAGAGTTGTTGTAATCCGGCAACGATTAGTATGATGCTAAGGACAATGATTAGCAGATTGGCAAAGAAAGTGGGCGAGATGATGAACCAAAGTCCTAAGAGCGCACTTCCTAACCCTTCAATGGGAAACCGTTTGGACAAAACGACTGCCTTCTGCTCTTCGGAGAAGGCAGTCGTTGTCTTATTATTCTGTAAAGCAAAATAACCGATCAGAACAATTATTCCGGGCACAAGAAACAAAATGCCTATAGTCATAACGATATATTTTGCGGAGTCGTCGGGGGCACAAACAAGTACCAACCCAATGATTAAAGCGAAAATAGCTCGAATGAAAGAATAATTTATTTTCATGGTAGGATGCTTTTATGAAAACCAACGCACGTAGCACAAATCTTGGCGATGCGGCAGATCCGGGTTCTTAGGGAACATACGGAATGCTACTTTATAACAACCGGCATCGTGCAATACGGTAGTTAGTTTGAAGGTATACTGGTTGCCTTCACATTTCACTACTTTGAATGGGTCTATTTGACTGATACATTGTTCGCCATCCGCATTGGTCGTAGTAGCTACCAGTTCTAAACCGATAGCATCATTCAATCCTTTTTCATCAACCACAACTACGATCTCGTAATCTTTACCACTTTCGGCACCATCAAGCATGGATTTGTAGAAATTGGTTGAAACGATCTCTATGCTATCCCACTTTTCGACAACTTCATTTTTCCATGCAGCTATTTCTTTAGCTTTAGCGCAATCGTTGGCTGCAAGTAGATGGAAACGACGTGCTTCTTTGTTGTAGAACTTTTCGTAGTAGTCATCCAATTGGCGTTTCATCGTGTAGTGAGGAGCTATTTGAGCAATGGAATTCTTAATGGCTTGAACCCAACCTTTAGAATATCCTTCTTTGTTGTGTGCGTAGAATAGTGGAACAATTTCGGTCTCGAGTATACTATAAATTGTTGCAGCGTCCAGTTGGTCTTGGTGCTCTTGGTTCTGATAAGTGCACTTATCTGTCAGAGCCCAGCCCGCACCTTCACGATATCCTTCGAGCCACCAGCCGTCGAGGACGGAGAAATTGATGACACCGTTCATCAATGCTTTCTCGCCCGATGTACCGGAAGCCTCTAGAGGACGTGTTGGCGTATTCAACCAGATGTCCACTCCCGAAACGAGTCGACGTGCCAGCTGCATGTCGTAGTTCTCCAAGAAGATAATTTTGCCTAAAAACTCTGGACGGCGGGATATGTCAACTATCTTTTTAATAAGACCTTGTCCGGCACCGTCAGCTGGATGGGCTTTGCCTGTATAAATGAACTGAACAGGATGGTGGGGGTCATTGACTATTTTGGCCAAACGCTCTAAGTCCATAAAGAGTAGGTGAGCACGTTTGTATGTTGCAAATCGGCGTCCGAAACCAATTAACAGTGCATTGGGATTTATTTTGTCCAAGATGGATACGATACGCGAAGGATCTCCCTGATTTTTGAGCCAATTGTCACGAAACTGTTCGCGGATATAGTCAACCAGCTTTTGTTTCAGTTCCATGCGGGTGTTCCATATCTCACTGTCGGAAACATCGTATATAGCTTTCCAAATGTCTTCGTTAGATAAATCGTACATGAAGTTCTCATCAAAATGATTGGCATAAAGCTTTTTCCATTCTGTGGCACACCATGTAGAAAAGTGCACGCCATTAGTGACATAGCCTACGTGACTTTCTTCCGGAAAATAACCTTTCCAAATGCTGGAGAACATCTTCTGTGAAACTTCGCCATGAAGCTTGCTTACTCCATTGACTTCCTGGCAAGTGTTGCACGCAAATGTAGACATGCAGAAACGTTCGCTCTTATCACCTGGATTGGTACGCCCCATATTCATTAAGTCATCCCACGAAATATTTATTTTTTGTGGGTAACCGCTCATGTATTTGCCGAACAAGCTTTCGTCGAAGTAGTCGTGTCCTGCCGGTACCGGTGTATGAACCGTATAGAGCGAAGATGCCCGAACCAATTCGATTGCTTGATCGTAGTTCAATCCGTTGGCAATATAGTCGCAAAGTCTTTGAATATTAATGAGGGCGGCATGTCCTTCATTGCAGTGATATACCTCTTTTTTGATACCAAGTGCCTTTAAAGTCATGATACCACCGATGCCTAACAGTATTTCCTGTTTCAAACGATTCTCATTGTCTCCGCCATAAAGATGGTGGGTGATGGGACGATCGAATTCACTGTTCATCTCGTTGTCCGTGTCCATTAGGTATAATGGTATACGCCCTACATTGACACGCCATATATTTGTATGAACAAAATAGTCGAGATATGGCACGTGTATCACTAATGGATTGCCATCTTTGTCCATGACTCTTTCGATAGGCAATTGGCTGAAGTTTTGTGCTTCGTAATTGGCTATCTGTTGTCCATCCATCGACAGCATTTGTGTGAAATATCCGTAGCGGTAGAGCAAACCGATACCACAAAGATCTACATTACTGTCTGAAGCTTCTTTCAGATAATCTCCTGCGAGAATACCCAAACCTCCCGAATATATTTTAAGTATGTTGTTCAAACCATATTCCATGCTGAAGTAAGCTACCGACGGACGTTTCTTATCGGGCTTAGCGTCGACGTATTCACGGAATTGGGCATAAACATCGTTCATTCTGCGAATAATGACTTTGTCTTTGATAAGTTTCTCTTTCTTTTCAAAGCTCATTCTTTCGAGTAGTAGTACCGGATTCTTTCCAACCTCTTCCCACAAATTACTATCCAGATCGCTGAAAAGTTCGGTAGCTTCGTAGTTCCATGCCCACCACATGTTGTGAGCAATTTCTACTAATTTTTGTAATTCAGAAGGAATACTCGACTTAACCATGACGGTTTTCCATTCGGGAGTATTCGCATTACTTACTCTAACTTTCATATTTTCTAATTGATAAATTATTTCTTATTCAGGCGCGCTTCTGCTTTTTGTAGCGCAACGTTGTAAGCCTCAAAATAGTATTTGATGAAATGTTTCCACAAAGCTCTTTCGGCTACCAGTGTTGCATTGTGTCTGATGCTCTTTACTTCTTCCGGTGTCTTTTCGGAGAAACGTAATATCGTATTTTTTATTCCATCAGTCACTTCTGTATAATTATAGTCGGAGCGGTGCAATACTTCTACTCCGTCTTCAATACCGTTTATGTTCTTTAATCCTTTCACCCAAAGTCCAAAGCCGGCCAAGTCTGTCGTAATGGTTGGAACATGAAAAGCAACGCTTTCAAGGGGAGTATATCCCCACGGTTCATAATAAGATGCAAATATGCAAAGATCATCGCCTATTTCCAAGTCATAATACGTTTTATTCATTATTCCATCGCAACCATTCAGATAACACGGTACAAATATGACTTTAACCTTATCTTCATTGCTGTTAAACAAACCTTTGCCCCGCAACATATTGATGATACTATCCTGACTAATATTGTGAAGCCAGTGGGTAATGTAAGAATCATATAGCGGGGTGTCAAATTGTTGCCCGCTTTCCAAACGTTCCTTTAAATCGTTTCGAGGGCCGACTATATATGCCGGTACGTTGATATATGCCAATATGGAACGTTTTAAGTTCTCATCTTTATTGAGTTTCCCCAATGCTTCGATAAAGACATCAAGCCCTTTGTTCTTAAATTCATATCTTCCGCCGGTGCCTATTATTAGCGTATCTTCTTTTAGGTCTGTTCCCATCAGTGCGTTAGCTGTGTGGAGCAATATCTGTCTTGATTCATTACGCTTTTTATCAAAGGATTCACTTTTTGGTACGAAATCATTTTCGAATCCATTCATCAAAACTACATCTGCGGGCTTTTCAAGCAAGGCTGCACACTCGGTATTTGTTATTTCACTCACAGTTGTGAAACAATCGGCATTTTGAGCAGTTTGTTTCTCTATGGAGTGTTTGGATTGCATATTTAGCTCTTCGGCCATCTGGTCTCCATTGTACTCTTTCAGATAGTCGTATAATGGTTTCTGATTGCCCGCAATCGAACGTCCTATCGAAGTGGCATGAGTTGTAAATATCGTAGCTATTTCCGGAGCGAAATGAAGTAGGTATAGAAGTCCTAGCCCTGTCATCCATTCATGCGCTTGATAGATTACTTTGTCGTGTTCTGATAAATAATAACGATAGAAACTTTCGCATACTTTGGCAGCGGCATATGAGAACATCGATGCTTCGTCATAGTCGCCATAAGCATGAAGAGAGTCTACACTATATGTTTGCCACGCATTGGCGTAAATATCATTCTTCTGTGCAAAGAACGGAGCGAAATCAACTAAAAAGACAATCGGCTTACCGGGAATATTCCATCTTCCGATTCTGATGTTTAGCTTTTCGTTGTTGGCTGCTTGTTCTCTCCAAGAAGCATATATATCCTTGTTTTCTTCGAACAAAGGGTTATCTTTTCCTCTCCATATATCAGGGCCTATAAAATAAATATGATCTTTGAAATGCTTTTGTAGGGTTTTTGCTCTTGTTGACAAAACTGTATAAATACCTCCTACTTTATTGCAAACTTCCCAGCTCGCCTCAAATATATAGTCGGGAGAAATTAAATCTTTTACCATCCTGTTATAACTAATTGCCACAAAATTACATATAATTATTCGAATAAAATAGTGAATAAAAGAAATTTAATAAAAAAGAAGAGAAGAACGTTTGCACGCTCTTCTCTTCTTTTTTATTGTTAAAATTAGTTGCCTTAACAGGCTTATTGATACTACTTTATAACTTTGTTCTCTAGCTTCCATCCGGTGATGGCACTAATGCGCGGGATCAACGTCATGGCTATTTTGCAATGTCCCGTATAATTGGGATGATAAGACGCTCCCATATCGTATTTCTCAGTGACGATGTTTTCCATCGAGTTGGAGATAAATAGGTATTTGTCTGCACTCATCTTTTTGATTACTTGAGGTACGCATTCCATCGTATGTCCTCCCGAATGTGGTAGAATGCAGAGAATGGGTACTGTTGCACCGTATTCCTTGCGAATCTTATTAATGATGTTGATATAGCCGTTTACGTATTCTTCATCGGTAGGCGTTACTTTGGGCGAGAAGTCATTAGTACCAAGATTGATCATTACAAGGTCGGGCCTATACGATTTGAAATCGTATATTGCACTGCCATGTTCGTCAAAAACTTGTCCTATGCGGTTGCTCATTGTACTTGCCGACAAACGTACTGAGTCACCCCAATTGTGCATTATACCACGCCCTGAGTGTGCTATCAGTGCATAGTCGGCATCAAAATAGCGAGCGATAATGCAACCGTATGCTTTGTTGCAGTTTTCTGTCTCTAGTTTGAAGGGGTCATTTGCTTTAGCGCTTTCGCTGCCATAACCACAGGTATAGGAATCACCATAAATCTCTATCGTTCTACTTTGACGGGGTACGGCCTTCAATCGACCGCCTTTAGCCAAAATAAATTGATGTATGGTAGTGCAACCGAACTCTCCTTCGGTGCATTTTTGTAATTTCAGGCGATGAAAACCTTTAGACAATCCCGTAGCCAAAGAAATGACATGGCTCTCCTTACCGCTTATCTTAATCTTGCGTATCCATTTGCCATCAATGAATAGGTTGTGATAACTGGTACCGGCATCGGATGCGAGGATAGCTATATCGCCTCCACTAAAGTCCGTTTGCAAATAAACCCCTACCCAATCATAACTGACCGAACCGTCGGCAGCTGTTTGAGTACGCCCCATGTATGTTACATCATTGGAGTTGGCTTTAGCAATGACTTTTGCTTCTGTAGCATTAGCCGATAATACGATTGTTATAAATAAATAAAATAATAAACTTAGCTTTTTCATGTTGTATATCATTGTTAGTCTTATCGATACAGGCGTTTTTATGTTTTCCAAAACCATTTCAACTTGGTGCATAGTGTTGTTACAAGCATACAAATAGCCGTTAGTATTATACCCCTTAAGAATCCAAGCCATGGGTTGTGTCCCATCATGGTGAACAGATCATAAATTCCTGTTAGCATTAAAAGAGGAAGCACTACCAACGAATCGGATACGTAGGCTATCATTGGGTTTTTTCCAATCATTTCTAGTGGCAAAGATACTAATTTGCAATGATAATAGTCGCACACGATAGAGAGAAATATCAATGCTATGAACGCCAATCCAGAGGTGACAAGTAGATAACTCACTGTTACGTCGTCTTTTCGAATACCTCCCTGAAATGCTTCAAAACAAAGTCCTAGCATCAGCAGGTATGCTCCATAAGTATAGAGCTTGTGCCAAAATCGCATATCACTATCTTCCGATTTAAGTAAGAAATGTAACGTTGCTAGTATAGCGCCTGAAATGAAAAGGTTGGCTACCATGGAACGGTTGTATAAACAAACTAGATTAGTAATGATAAGCAATAAACACAACACCATGGCGATCGCTACATACCGGTCGTTTTTGGGCTGCAATTTTGCGGTTTGTTGGTCGTTGCTATCGGCATTCTTCTCATTGAGCCAATTCGATAATAGATCTCCTGCGATAGTTCCCGGTATAATGATGAGCAGATATTCGAGGAAACGAAATTCGTAGAGCCATTTCAAAGGGCTAAAATCCATTACAGCTTTTGCCCACGATGCATCTGTCCCTGCCGACAAGATAATACCCAATAAGATAGGAAGTACCGCCAACCGTGCGTGAACGTTATTCATCGTATAGATATAGATGATAGAACCTGCGACTGCAACGTTTGCCAAAATCAATATGATGATATCCGTATCATTTGGAGAAAAAGGTTTACCGCTTTGGTATGGTTGGAAATAAATCCATGCGAAACCGATTAAATAACATATTCCGTTAATGACCGTAGACCATGGCTTTTTGATATGGAACGGGCTTTTCATAAACATGGGAAACATCAGTAGAAATCCGCAAAAGGCAACGATATCGCCCATTTTCGGATTGGAATATCCTAGCATGAAAGGAAACAAATGCTGTATGTAGATGGCGAAAAAGCACAATTTCAACCATCTAAGAACACTTTTATAGCAAAGCTTCCGTTTGCTTACGCCTTTTGCATATTGTCGGCCGAGCGACAGAGGAAAGGCGGCGCCCATGGAAAAGAGAAAGAACGGAAAAATTAAATCTACCCAAGTGATGCCAAAGATTGTTGGAGTAAAAATATGATTTGGCGGTGGCACTTGTGCATGATACATCCAACCAGGTAAAATACAGAAAGCTTCCGTTGCCGAAAGTATCATAGTCATGATAGCATACCCTCTCAATGCGTCAAGAGAGTGAGCTCGAGTTTGTTTCATGGTCTCTGTCTTTTTTATTTATTAATATCTTCTTTTTCGCCTTTCTTTATGCCGGCCTCTACTTCCTTCCATAGATTCTTTTGGATGATGTGGCAAATGTCGAAAATCATCAGTCCGTCCGATTCTTTCAGATTCATAGCAATAGACTCTGTTAGCCCTATGGGATGGTTATAAAATTGGTCGACAAGAACCCCACCCATAAATTTGTTTTTTCTTAAGATGCCTCGTAGATGGCGGCACGAACCTTCTACCGAATACCACGTACCTATTTGTGTTTCCGAATCTGTTTCGTTGCGCACACCCGTGGTGTTTTTCTCTGCATCGCCTATAGTGATGTCGGTATAGTAGTTGCCGGTTGCATACAAGTCAAGAAGCTCCGCATATCCATATTTTTTGTAATTGGCTGTTGCCCAATCGTAATCTTTTGAAGGGTTGTATTGTTTGCTTGCAAAGTTGACGCCTACTTCATAATAAGATGGATACCAAGCACCGGTATAGGTTCCAAAAGATAATTTAGGGTTGATCGTTTTGACTGTCTTACGGGCTTGTGCCATAAAATCATAAATGTTTTTTGTGCGCCATTCTATCCATTGCTTAAACAAACTTCCTTCAGCTACATGGTATTTGCCTTCATTGTCTTTTTCCCATGTCATAATATCGGTAGGGAAGTGTTCTACTTTCCGGTGGATATATTGCTCGAAAGCTTTGTGTGACATTTCCGAAAAATCGGCCTCGATGCCATCATATCGTACTCTATCGAGCATAATACCGTCAAGAGTCGGATATTCGCGTACCAAATCGCAAAGTACATTCAGTATATGTGTTCTGAATGTCGGATCGATAGGGTTGACCATTGCCGAATATTTTTCTTTTTGTTCCATAATGGACTTCATACCTTGCGGGGTATATACGGTAGAGGCCCATTCTGGATGAGAAGTATAGACTAGTCCACGGTCAAAGTAATTATGCCCTGCTACGAAAATATTAAGTGAGGCTTGTACTTTAAGTCCTAGCTTATGGGCCGTTTTGATAAAGTGTCCCAGGTAATCAAAATCGGGACGTGTACAGCCGTGCCATTCTTTCATTTTGGGGGCATGGGGACTATCGAACAGAACTTCCCCGGTAATGGGGCGTATATCAACTACTGCATCTGTAAATCCCAATGCTTTTATCTTGTTCAGATAATAATCTATCGAATCAGTATTGCTGAAACGTTGAAAATTAGCTTCGGCATCAAACCACATTAGCAAACGTTTCGACGCAAGTGATTGCGCCGAAACATTGATGGTAATTACACCTAGTATGAGTAGAAGGAGTAATGATAAGTTATGCGTTTTATTGTTCATTTAATATATTCTACTATATTATATTAGAATTATAATTGTATTATTTATCTTTCGTCCAATAACGTTCGATCTCTTCGAGAGATTTGCCAGCTGTTTCAGGTACATATTTCCACATGATAAACATGTAAGGTAAGCACATTACTGCAAAAATGATGAATAGACCTGCGGGGCTAATGATATCGAAGAGTAGGGGAGTAAGCAACACAATGATGAAGTTGGCAGCCCACAACGCAAAGCTTGCAATGGACATCGCTACTCCACGCACCCTAGTGGGATACATCTCGGATAGGAGTACCCATACTATAGCACTGATAGATACTGCCTGGAAGAATATATATAGCATGAAATAAATAACGATGGAATAGTTCTGTGCTCCGGTGAGATAATAGGATACAATCAAAATAAGTGAGAGTATCATGCCCGATACGCCAAAATAGATTAACTTCTTTCGTCCCAAACGATCGATAATGAACATCGCCAATACTGTCGTGAGCATATTGACAAGGCCTACCAGCACTTGTGCAAACAGAGAGTCTCCGCCCGACAGATGGGCGCTTTTGAACATCTCAGGCCCGTAATATATAACGGCGTTGACACCCATGAATTGTCCAAGTACGGCTATACATATACCAATAATAACAGCCTTCCGGATACCTGACTGGAAAATGACGGAGAAGTCCGACTTCTCTTTGTTGCCGGAGGTTGATAGGGTTTCTTTTATTTGCAGGTCAGCGTCTTCTTTAGTACGATATATACGCGACAATATGGTACTGGCATCGCTGATTTTATTTTTAATGATCATCCAACGAGGACTTTCCGGTATAAAGAATACGAGTATGAGGAATAATATTGCCGGTAGGCTTTCCATTCCCAGCATGCTACGCCATACTTCACTGATAAAAATTTGATGCATTAAAGTATTACCCAATTCGCCTGTATGCGAGAAATTCTCGAGCAAATAATTGACATAATAGGATGCCAATATACCGATGGTTATAGCCAATTGATAAAGAGCTACAAGCAGACCTCTACACTTCGTGATGGCTATCTCGGATATATAGACGGGTGATACAACCGAAACGACACCAATACCGATACCTCCTACAATACGCCAAATGATGAGTTGAGCGAAAGAAGCACTGATTGCGCAGCCAAATCCGGAAACAATAAAAAGAACTGCTGCTATAATCATTGTTTTCTTACGTCCCATATAGTCGCTGATAAAACCGGCACATAGTGCGCCTGCGATAGAACCTATTATGGCACTCGAACCTAACCACCCCTGTTGTATGGAACTGAGGTGGAACAAATCGCCTACTTTACTGATTGTTCCGGAGATGACGGCTGTGTCATATCCGAATAAGAATCCTCCGAATGCCGCAACAATGGCAAGGAAGAATACATAACCTACATTTTCTTTGGATTTCATATATTTTATTTATATTGTCTGTAGATGAATAGATTATTTGATACCGAAATATTCTTTATAACGGTCGTACAAGTGCCCTGCTTGTAAATAAGCCGATTGTGGACTCATGAAATGAGAGAACTCAAAAGTAATGGCTTTATCATAATGTGAACGTTTGGCAGCTTCGAGTTTCAATCTTAGTTTATCAAACTTGATAGGGAGAAAGTTGATTGGCATATCGCGATCGAATGTTTCGGCGTTGGTCCAGCATTGCATGTGATATTTATCGGCAAGACGTTTATTCACTGTAAAGAATGCGTCCAGTTCGTCATAATCGATGTGTCCGTCTTGGAATGCGCAAGCGTCTACTACATCGTGTATACCGTCGAATATTTCACCCCATTCTTTTTCATGCTCTTGTACCGAAACAGCTTGGTCATTGGTCATTTTGCCGCTACCCATAACGGCCTTCTTTCCATCAATCCACGGAGATATAAAGGTAGGTAGTCCCCCCGATAAGTCTTTGCATTGTTTTCCCATGGCATGAAAAGCCGAGATGGCACCTTTGGTGCGACGGCTGATTTCGCCGCTGATATACCAGCCTCCGAAGCTTTTGTGCTTTTTGCCATACATGTTCCAAGCTTCGTCAATCACATATTTATTATCTTCTATTTCCCATGTCATATCTCCCGTATCCCAGTAACGCCCCGAGTCGTAAAGACCGAAGTAAAATTTCATATTGTACTTGTCGGCAAGGCGAAGGTACATATCTATCAGGTCTACCGAGGGCATATAGCATCCTTTTTTAAGTAGGTAGGGCGATGGGTATGTGATAAACTTGCGATATCCTGAGCGGATAACGATGACCGTATCTATTCCGATTGCTTTCATGTGGCGGAACTCGCGATCCCATTCTTTTTCACCCCAATTCTGGTGGGGTATGTCGTGTGATATCTCATCTAGGAAAGTACCGGTTATTCTTAGTCCGTTGTTTTTGGGAACAATAAGTTTACTTTCGATACCTGTGTCGGTTTTGAAGCCCGACTGATTACTGCTGTCTCCGCTGAGTGTCTCTGCTTTCAACAGTGAGGGAGCAACCATTGCGGAGGCTCCTGCCAAAGCAGCTTTTTTTATAAAATCTCTTCTGTTACTCATGGTTATGATATTATTTAATGACGATTCTTTATAAACAGACTGTGTGTAATGAGCAACAAATATAGTGATATGTTTATTAAAAAAGAAATAATAAATAAATTATTTTTCGAAATAGGGGTATACTTAATTAAGAATATAATAAATCTAGCATTACCAATTCATTATTATATGTACTCAATGTTTATTGGAAAATTGAAGGCGCTGTTGTTTCGTTGGGGTGAAACTTAAAACGATTGAGATCAGACCCTGTATTAGTATCTATTATTCGTAGAGTAATTAATGAAAACATCTCTTTTATCTACTGCAAAGTTTCCTTTGATTATAGATAATAGACATTCTTGAGAGGTATGCAATATATTAATCGATTCGCAAGAGACCGGTTGCGATTATGATGATCATGTGCTGTGATACCTATTATTCATTGTTGTTCGAATAATAGCGGTACATGCTTTTTAAAAGAGTTCCTTTATTAGGTCTTTTTGCTGTTGTTGTGTTTCTGTATCGATTTGTAGATGGGGACAAATATAAACCCCGTTGCTATAAGCAGCGTTAGTATGGTCGAACCGTTAATCTGTTGGGTATAACGGAGTACGGCATACATTAACCCTGCCCATAGCAAAAGGATACATATTATTTGTGCTTTTGAAAGCGGATGCTTCACTTCTGAGTTTTTTGTTTCTCGACAATGGCATCAATTACGGCAACTGCGGTAATGTTGACAATATCGCGCACAGAGCTTTCTATATCGGTGAAGTGAATAGGTTTGTTCAATCCCATTTGGATCGGTCCTATCATTTCCGTGCCCGGCATAGACATCGACTGCAAGAATTTATATCCGGAGTTTGCCGATGTTAGGTTCGGGAAGATTAAAGTATTTGCTTTCTTTCCTTTCAAACGGGTAAACGGATATTTCTCGTCACGAAGTTTAGTATCGAGTGCAAAGTTTATCTGCATTTCTCCATCAACAACCATATCCGGATCTTCAGCTTGTAGTTTTGCAACTGCATCGTGAACCATCAACGGACTGCCTTCCGTATCGGCGCCAAAGTTAGAATAGCATACCATTGCGATATTTGGCGTATGATTGAAGAATTTTACAGCTTTCGCCGTTAGTTTGGCAACATCTGCCAATGTATCTGCATCGGGATGATGATTGATCAACGTATCAGCCAAGAACAACGGACCTTTTTTGGTGTTGAAGATATGCATCGTAGCAAAGTGTTTTGTTTCGGGACGTATGCCGATTACTTCTTTTGCTACTTTAATAGTGTTACTATATTTGGTATACAGTCCGGTGATAAATGCATCGGCGTCTCCCGTCTCTACCATCATCATACCGAAATAGTTGCGCTCAAACATCTTATCGTTGGCTTCCTGTAAAGTTGCTCCTTCACGCTGACGTTTGTTTGTAAGAATGCTTGCGTAACGTTCCCTGCGACTAGCTTCTTTCTCATCGCGCAGGTCTATTACTTTTACACCTTGCAAACTAAGGTTCAATTCTTTTGCCAAACTCTTTATACCTTCTTTATTACCTAGTAATATAGGGTGGCAAATACCTTCGTTCTTTGCCTCTACGGCTGCCTTCAACATATTGGGGTGAATACCTTCGGCAAAAACTACACGCTGTGGATTGCTACGGGCTGTTTCGTACAATTTTCGAGTCATTCTCGTTTCATATCCCATCAATTCACGAAGGCTTTGTCTGTATTGATCCCAATCTTCAATAGGTTTGCGGGCCACTCCACTCTCCATGGCAGCTTTTGCTACAGCGCAAGATACTTCGGTTATGAGGCGTGGATCTACAGGTTTTGGAATGAAGTAATCTGGGCCGAAACTTAGTTTGTTTACTTCGTATACGGCATTTACCACATCGGGAACAGGCTGTTTTGCCAAGTCGGCAATAGCGTGTGCTGCTGCCAGTTTCATCTCTTCGTTGATGGCTTTGGATTGAGTATCGAGTGCACCGCGGAAGATGTATGGAAAACCGATTACATTATTAATCTGGTTGGGATAATCGCTTCGCCCTGTCGAAATCAAAACCTCAGGACGAGCAGCCTTGGCATCTTCGAAAGTTATTTCAGGATCTGGATTGGCCAATGCAAATACGATGGGTCTTTCGCCCATACTGCGAACCATGTCTTGCGATAACAGTCCTGCACGTGATAGCCCCAAAAAGACATCTGCTCCTTTGATAGCCTCTTCCAGTGTATGAACGTCTCGACGTGATGTCGCAAAATATTTCTTCTGCTCCGATAGATTTGGACGTTCATCGGTGATGACTCCTTTGCTGTCGCACATCAGAATGTTTTCAAGTTTCGCACCCAGCGAAACATACAGTTTGGTACAAGATATGGCAGAAGCTCCAGCTCCGCTTACCACGATCTTTACTTCGTCAATCTTCTTTTCTACGATTTCGAGTGCATTCAGCAATCCAGCCGAAGATATAATGGCTGTGCCGTGCTGATCATCGTGCATCACCGGAATATCAAGTTCTTCCTTCAGCCTTCTTTCTATTTCAAAGCATTCGGGAGCCTTTATGTCTTCCAGATTGATACCACCGAAAGTCGGAGCAATCGCTTTTACGGCTGCAATAAACTTTTCAGGATCTTTCTCGTCGACTTCGATATCGAAGACATCAATTCCTGCGTAAATTTTAAATAGCAGACCTTTTCCTTCCATTACAGGTTTACCGCTCAATGCACCGATGTCTCCCAGTCCCAAAACGGCCGTACCGTTTGATATGACTGCAACTAAATTTCCTTTGGCGGTGTATTTATACGCATCTTGAGGATCTTTCTCAATCTCAAGACAAGGCGTCGCAACACCGGGAGAGTAGGCGAGTGATAAATCTGTTTGTGTGCTGTATGGCTTGGTCGGCACAACCTCAATTTTGCCGGGTTTGCCATTGGAATGATAGGCTAAAGCGGCTTCTTTCGTAATCTTGACCATAATAATAGTTGTTTGTATAAGTATTTTGAATTGCTCGCAAAGATATAAATAATATTGAAAGCATTGCAAGGTTTTTGCTATTACTTCTATTAAAATTTATAAAAAGAAATGAGCGCCTAAATGCTTTTAGAAAACTGATGAAGTTGTTGAGCTTACAATATTCGCTGCAACTATAATGAACAGAAGAAAGTCACTAAAAACGGAACGGAAAAATCTGTTACGAATCCATGAAAGATGGAGACGAATACCAACTTTTGTCCGGACACGCGTGTAATAATGGGGAGAGTCGTGTCCATCGTGGTAGCACCTCCTGTGGCTATGGGAGCCAATAGTCCAAAATACTTCGCTATCAAAGGGGCACAGAGTAGTGTGATCATTTCTCTGAAAATATTGGCTAGCAGAGCTATAGTTCCCAATTCGGCACCTCTGTATTGGGTGATAAAGATACTGGATAGCGAATAGTAACCCATTCCGGAACCTATTGCCAGACAGTCGGTTAGTGCTCTGTGTTCGAGCAGGCAGCTTGCAACAGCGCAACCGGCTAGTGTTCCTACAATTGTAGTTAGTGGCAGCAACATTAGGCGAGGATTCAAATGCCGCAGGTTTTTTAGCATTTTGGTGTCGTTCCCTACACTGATGCCTACGCATAACATCAATCCACAGAGGGCATAATAGCTCAGACTGCTGCCAGTCAGGTTTTGAGGGATAATGTGGTACAATCCCGAGATAATTCCGACGACAAAGAATCCTACCATAATAATACTTCCCTTCATTGCTGCCTCCCTTCTTTTAGTTCTTTTTGCCAATGAGGTGCCACAATAGCCACGCTAGTAAGATGCTCCCTATGGTGCCGCCTATACAGAGCACTATGGCTTCCAATCCCAATGTATGCAGGCCTTCTATAATCTGTCGGTTGCAACCCACTTCAGTACCTAGCAAGAGCAGCAATATCCATATTAATAATGTAATGAGGGAGTGTATCCATTTTAGTTCTTTTTTTCGGAACAAGAAACCGATACAGATTCCCAACAGCATGATGCCTACTATTTTTAACATGGGTGGATGTATAGAGTAGTTATTGTCCGGGCTCTTTCAGCAAATGGTCTATTTCATGGCAAATGCCTTCTTCGCCCATTCCACAGAGGTGATACAGTTGATCTACTGTTCCATGTCCTACGAAGTTGTCGGGAACACCGATTCGGGTTATTTGCAAATGACGTTTATGGTCGTTCATATAGTCAGTTATAATACTGCCTATGCCGCCTTCTTTCACACCATCTTCTATTGTTATCAATTTGTCGAAACGGTTACCTATTTCATCGAGCATTTCCGTATCTAGCGGTTTGGCAAAACGTAAGTCATAGTGGGCAATGGTTATATTGTATTCCGCTTCGGCTTTCTCAATGGCACGCGCAGCGATGATACCTATCGGGCCATACGAAATCAACGCCACATCTTTGCCGTCTCTCAGCTTGCGTCCTTTGCCTACGGGTATTTCTTCAAACGGACATTGCCAATCTATTATAGAACCGTGCCCTCGGGGATAACGAATCATGAATGGCCCTTTGTCAGGTAGCTGAGCTGTGTACATTAGTCGGCGCAACTCACATTCGTCCATCGGAGCAGCCAATGTTAAGTGAGGTATGGAGTGAAACAGAGCAATATCAAAGACTCCGTGGTGAGTCGGTCCGTCTTCGCCTACCAGCCCGGCCCGGTCTAGGCACATTACTACGTGCAGATTCGGAATGGCAATATCATGAATTACATTGTCTACGGCTCTCTGCATGAAGGCTGAATAGATGTTGCAAAATGGTAGCAAACCGTCTTTAGCCATGCCCCCACTGAAGGTTACGGCGTGCTCTTCGGCAATACCTACGTCGAATGTTCGTTTGGGCATTGCTTCCATCATAATGTTCATAGAGCATCCCGTTGGCATAGCTGGCGTGACTCCTACTATTTGGGGGTTTTGTTCGGCCAGCTCGAGTAATGTTTCGCCAAAAACATCCTGAAATTTAGGAGGTTGCCCATTTTCGCTTTTCACTATTCGCTTACCTGTTTCCGGATCGAAACGACCGGGGGCATGCCATATTGTAGCGGCCTTTTCGGCAGGAGCAAACCCTTTCCCTTTTACGGTATGGATATGAAGTAATTTGGGCCCTTCCATATCTTTTATATCATTCAGCACTCTTACCAAATTTGTTACGTCATGTCCGTCTATCGGCCCGAAATAACGAATGTTGAGTCCGTCGAAAATATTTTGCTGATGAGCTGCCATTGATTTCAGACTGTTTCCAAAACGAATCAGGGCTTTGCGACGGTTCTCGTCCATCAGCCCCAGGCGCGAAAGCAATCTGGCAATGCGGTATCTTGCTCTATTATAGCGTTTAGAGGTTGTGAACTTAGTGAGCCTGATCAAGTAGTTTTTCATACCGCCCACACTGCGGTCAATGCTCATATTGTTATCATTTAGAATGATGAGCATATTGTTGTGTGCGGTCGAAACATTGTTGAGGCCTTCGAAAGATAGCCCACCACTCATTGCGCCGTCGCCTATAATCGCTACGATATGTCGTTTTTCTTTTTTCAGATCGGCTGCTACAGCCATACCTAATGCTGCCGAAATAGAATTGGAGGCATGTCCGCAAGTGAACGTGTCGTATTCGCTTTCGTAAGGAGAGGGGAATGGCCTGATGCCTCCCAGTTTTCTATTGGTACAGAATTGTTTGCGTCGTCCTGTCAATATTTTATGTCCGTATGCTTGATGTCCTACATCCCATACCAATCGATCGTAGGGAGTATCGAACACATAATGAAGGGCTACGGTCAGTTCTACCACACCTAGTGATGAGGCAAAATGACCCGGATTGCGCGATAATTCATTGATGATATCTTCGCGTAATTCCTTGCAGACTTCGGGCAATTGCGTTACGGTCAATCGTCTTAAATCGGCCGGATAGTTTATTTGTTCCAACAAATTCGTATGTGATTCCGTTTGTTCCATATCTGATATTTCTGGCTGCAAAAATACGAACTTTTTATGTATTTCTACTATTTTGTTGAGTTAATACTCTGTGTCGTTTCGTATCAGTCTCTTCTTGTCTATATTAGATAATCGTTAAAATTTTCGTATGTTAGTTTATTCGGTGATGTCCTTAAGTTTTTCTCGCCATGTATATACGACCACAAAAAGAGGTACATATTGAATAGCTTTTTGCTCTTCTTCTTATCCCGAACTAAAAATGAATTATTCAAGCTAACGCTTACCGCAAAAAAAAGTTTTAAAACTCTATCCGTCATGTTATCCCATTGGTTACGAGTTACATATACATGTGAGGCTTGTTTTCGGGACTCCAAAAAGGTGTTATCTTGCTTAGTGTTAGTCCATTATGAAATACATCCGTATGTCGTCTATGAAACTACCGTATCTTGCGCTATAAACTTCTTTATGTTGTTGCGGAAACTTCCGTTAGTTACTGCGGTAACATAAGGATGTTGTTTGCGACTCACGGCCGTGAGTCGCAAACAACATATGTTAGTTTTTTCGGTGACGTCCTTATGTTTTTTTGAAAACGTATGGACGTCAACATTTTTAGATCCTTATGTGGTTTTTGAAAGATAAGGACTCTATTAATTTAAAGTATATACATGCATCAGATAAGGTGCATGAGATGGGAAATCTGGACTAAATCGTTTTGTGTTGCCATATTTTACCAAAAGTGCCGAAGGTGCCGAAGTACATATAGGGAGTTCTGCATTTTTTTTATTCGACGTTTTATACTAAAATCAAAAGGATATATATAGTAAGTAAATATACTATACAAAAAAAATATAAAATAAAAAAATTAAGAGGAGTGGAAAGTACTTCGGCACCTTCGGCAGGAGTATGTTGATTTTCGAAGCTGTGGTATATTGTGGCTGCGATTTTCGAGTTGACCAGTTTTTTTGTCCTTTTCCTGAAAAATGAAGTTAGTGCTCTGAAAGTGTGATGATAGATATTATTCATATTGATATATAATAGAGGATTCCAATGACTATTTGGTATCTATTAATATCTTTATGCTGCTATTTGACTTTAGTAAAAAAGGCTTTTTGTCTCTGTATTTCAGTATTTTAGAAAAATGATTAAAAATCTGGTCAGAAGAAAAGATACTTTTATTTGTAAAGTTTATTTTAAATATGATTCGAATTTTCTTCTCATAGAGTCTATGCGTCTACTCTTTGTTGGCGGTAAAAGCCTTTTTATGCAGAGAAGATGATGCCGGAATATCGATTTATTTTTTATAAATATCCTGTATTACCAACCCGGCAAGTGTAAATCCGAAGATGGCAGTGGTATGGGCAATTGTTCCGTTAATCCGAGCTTTCTGGCTGCACCATTCATGGTTTATCAAATTAGGATCGCCCGGTCCTATCTTAGCTTTTGGGCACATACATTTGTCAGTGCCGCACAGAGAGTTGGATCCTTTATTTTCTAAAAGTTCTTCACTATATACGCACATGAACTTTTTAGCCAGCTTTTCTCCTTTTCTTATTTTTCGGCGAAGTGCCGCTGCCAATGGGCAACCTATCACTTTCCAGAATTCGGCAGTCTTTATTTTCATCGGGTCCATTTTCAATGCCGCTCCCATTGACGAGAAGAATGTAGCACTTGTCTTTGTGGCTGTTCGGATTAAATCTATTTTGTTCTGAAGACTGTCTATGGCATCAATGATATAGTCGTAGCTGTCCAGATTGAAAGAATCGGAGGTCTCGGCGCTATATATCTGTTGCAAGGCTGTGATTTCTGCGGTAGGATTGATTTCCAAGAGGCGCGATTTGAGTGCTTCTACTTTGACTTGTCCAATTGTTTTGGTGGTGGCCATTAGTTGTCTATTGACATTAGTGATGCAAATGCGGTCGGAATCGACGATGGTGATATATTTAATGCCCGATCTGACAAGGCTCTCGGCACACCAGCTCCCTACACCTCCAACACCGAATATGATAATACGTGTATTGGCAATCTTGTCCATCAGCTCATTGCCGACCAATAATTCTGTTCTCTTGAAAATTCCTTTTTCTAATCCCATTTTTATGCCTTCGATAATTTGGGCACAAAATTACAATAAATATATTAATAACACTCCTTTTTGTTTCTCTGTATTTGCGAAATTCGTTTAAGCAACATTGAATGAAATAGTGAAGCAACTGCCTTTGCCTATTTCACTCTCTACTCTGATATTGCCTCCATGGGCTTCGACAAAGTCTTTCGAGATAGCGAGGCCCAAGCCACTGCCTTGAACTTTTGTGCCCGGTACGCGGAAGTAGCGGTCGAAGATCGTGTCGTGGTATCTGGGGTCGATACCTTTGCCGAAGTCGCGAACAAAGATTTCCACATTATGGCCTACATGTTTTGCTCCGATGATAATTCTCGAATTTTCGGGAGAATAGTGAATGGCATTCGATAGTAGATTTGTTACTACCCAAGCAATTTTTTCACTATCGACAAAGAGTTTGGGCATTTTTGTTTCGGGATATTCTACTTCGATGTTGCATCTGAAACGCTCGGAGAGTATTCTTGTTGCCCCTATAGCATAGTCTATCAACTCAATAGGCTTGGTGATTTTAGGATTTAATTGCAAAGAACCTGTTTCAACCTGTGTCATTTTGAGCAGTTCGCTAGTGATGTTGAGCAACCGTTCACTATTCTCTTGAATGCCTTGTGCCAAAGATTTCTGTTCGCCGTTCATTTCGCCTACACGATTGTCTTCCAATAGTTTCAGACTCATCATAATTGCTGCTATGGGAGTCTTCAATTCGTGTGAGATGATCGAAATAAAATTGGTCTTGGCATTGTCCAGCATTCTGAACTTGGTAACGTCCGAAAGCATGATAACGGTGCCCGATTTTTCGGGTAGGTGCAGATAGTGGACCTCGTAGTAGCATTCTTTGTTATCGGAATAGATTTTGAGCGAATTGTTGTCTTCTTCTTTTTTACTTTCCAATCCCCTGATGAGTCTTCGCAGCAAGTCGTTGGATAAAGAAATATCCAGAGCCGACTTATGAATAATATCGGGTGCGGGCAGATTGATTATTTGTGTTAATGCCTGATTGGCAAAAAGTATGCTCTTTTCGTTATCTAATCCTAATATAGGCTCTTTGATAGCGTTTATGACTGTTTCCAAGTATTGTTTGGTAGATATGACGCGTGCCATGCTGCTCTTTTGAAATTGAGATAGCTCTTGAGCCATGTTATTGAAAGAGAGAGCCACTTCGCTGAATTCGGAACGCGGTCCGAAGTTGAGACGTTTGTCGTAATTATGGTTGGATATTTCGACGATACCTGCCAATAACTCTTTGATAGGAGAGGTTAGTATTTTGGGAAATTTAATGAGCATAAATATAGCGATTAAAGCACTAGCTATAGATAGAATGATAGTCCATATCAGTGCATCACGTGCATCGCTTACGGCTTTTCCAGATTTCAGACAAATGGCATCGGTGTTGAGTTTGATAAGGCGATTGATCGTCTCTTCAATTCGGATTTTGTTATCTTTGTCGGGATGATGGCGAAACTGTATAAAGTCGTTTTCCAATTGGATGGTCACCATTCGCTCCTCGCGCTCGGTAACATTGTGCTCTTGTAGTCTCAGGTTTTCCATAAACATTTTGCTGGCCGAGACGGAATCCTTGTGGAATGAATTGACGGCAAATATCATTTTCTGAGCATAGTCTACCGAGTTGTAATTGTCTTTCAGAATATTTTCGGTGTTCAGTTTCATGATTTGGGTCGATTGGGATGTAAAGACTCCAAGACTGACAATAACAACCAGCAGTATGCCGATAGATAATGCTATTTTATTTTTTGTCTTCATGATTTGTTTATGATAAAATGATTAGATCTATATCCGATTTTGAGAGTGAATTGAAAAGATGGCGGTAGCGGAATGCCGCAAAAATGATATTGGTCAGATTCAATCTTGGCTTGCCGATACATACCGAGCTTACATGATTGTTTTGACATACTTCGATGATGCCGTCTATAATGTTGGGGGCCTCGTATTGTATGACCTCTGCTCCCAGGTCGATGGCCAAAATGAAATTGTTGATAAGGTGGCGTTGTGCCGCCAAGCTTATTTTATCGTTTTGCTCTTGAGGGGTGCGCACATACAAGACCGAGAATTTGGCGTTGGTACTTGTCGTGAGTCGGGCTATCTTGCGGATGATATGTCGCGATCTCTTTTCATTAGTACCGATACATCCCAAAAAATGTTTTTGAAGGGTAGGAATGGTGGGCTTTACTTCGCTTTCTACTTTTCTGGACACTCGGAGTGCTACTTCTTTAAGAGCCAGCTCTCTGAGTTGCAAAATATGCTCGGGTGTGAAGAAATGGTTTAAGGCACTTTCTATTTTGTCTTCCTTATATATTTTTCCTTCTTTAAGCCTTTCTATCAATTCGTCGGATGTGAGGTCGATATTCACGACTTCATCCGCTTCTTGCAGTACATTGTCGGGGATGCGTTCTTGCACTTCGATGCCGACAATGTTTTTAACTTCTTCGTTCAGGCTTTCTATGTGCTGAATGTTGACAGCCGAGAGTACATTGATTCCTGCATCCAACAGCTCCATTACATCCTGCCATCTTTTTTCATTGCGGCTGCCTTCGACGTTTGTATGGGCCAATTCGTCGACTATGACCAGCTCGGGATGGAGTTGTAGTATGGCTTCCATATTCATCTCTTCCAGTTCTTTGCCTTTGTAGAAGACTTTTTTGCATGGGATGACAGGCAGTCCTTTTAGCAATTTCTCTGTTTCGGCTCTGCCGTGAGTCTCGATGTAGCCTATTTGGACATCGATACCATTCCCAAATAGGTCTTTTGCATCGCGAAGCATACGACAGGTTTTACCTACTCCGGCTATCATGCCGATATAGATCTTGAATTTTCCTCGTTTGGATCGTTGTATCAAATTGAGGAAGTAATGTGCGTCATCAACCTTTTTCATCTTGTATTCAATTGCAAATATAGCATATTTGTGTATTAAAGCTTCATGATGACAAAAAATCATCACAAGGCAAACCAATACTCCATTTCAATTTAGTTATACATTCTGTTTTTCTGTCTTGATATTATCCAAAGCGATGTTCAGTTCCAATACATTGACCTTTTCGGGGCCAAAAAGTCCGAATAACGGCTTTTGTATGTGATGGTCTACAATAGATCTTACTGCCTTTTCGTTGCATTTGCGGGCAATAGCGATTCTGCGGACTTGTATATAGGCGCTTTGAGGTGAAATGTCGGGATCGAGCCCCGAACCACTTGCAGTAACCATTTCGGCAGGTATGTCTTTGCGTTTCAAGTAGGGATGATGTTTCAGAAAGTCTGTAATTCGATGCTCTACCTCTGTGAGGTACTCTTTATTGCTTACAGCCTTGTTGCTGCCACCCGAACTGGTTCCGTCATATCCGTTTCCGGCACATGAAGGACGTCCCCAGAAATAAATATCTTTTTTGAACATCTGACCTACGTTGGCCGCACCGATAATCTTGCCCTGTAGAGTAGCTGTTGGTGCATTGCCTTTGTTTGGTCCTGCAAATTGAGCAAATATCCATAGTACAAATACGTAGCATACAGCCAATAAGGCACAGAATACAAAAGTCAGTTTGATCGATTTTATTAAATTTTTCATTGCAGTACTGTTTTAAAAGAATAAACCGATGAATAAGTCTATTAATTTGATTCCTATAAAAGGAACAATAACTCCGCCCAGTCCGTAAATCAATAAATTTCTTCGGAGTAGGGCAGAAGCCCCTATGGGTTTATAGCTTACTCCTTTTAATGCAAGTGGAATGAGTATGGGAATAATCAATGCGTTGAAGATAATGGCAGAAAGAATGGCACTTGCCGGACTGTGAAGTTGCATGACATTGAGTGCTGCCAGTTGAGGAATGGATACCATAAACAAAGCGGGTACAATGGCAAAATATTTGGCCACATCATTGGCTATGGAGAAAGTGGTCAACGTGCCACGTGTCATCAACAGTTGTTTACCTATTTCTACTATTTCTATTAGCTTGGTCGGGTCGTTGTCCAAATCTACCATGTTGCCGGCTTCTTTGGCTGCCTGCGTACCGCTATTCATTGCGACTCCGACATTGGCCTGTGCCAACGCGGGAGCATCGTTTGTTCCGTCGCCCATCATAGCCACCAGCTTTCCGGCTACTTGCTCTTTCTTTATATATTCCATCTTATCTTCGGGTTTGGCTTCGGCAATAAAATCGTCAACACCGGCTTTGGTAGCGATATATTGTGCCGTTAACGGATTATCGCCGGTTACCATTACGGTTTTAACACCCATCTTCCGTAAACGTTCAAAACGTTCGTGAATACCCGGTTTAATAATGTCTTGTAGCTCTATGACGCCGGCAACTTTCTTGTTGATACTTACAACCAGTGGAGTACCGCCATTGCTTGAAATGTTTACGATGGCATCTTCTGTTTCTTTTGGAAAACTATTTCCGGCAGACTCTACAATCTTTCGTATTGCTTCATAAGCCCCTTTACGAATTTCGGTTCCGTCTTCCAGATTGATTCCCGAAGTTTTAGTCTCGGCAGAGAATTTAATCAATCGGCCGCTCGCGGTTACTATCTTTCGCTCTTGTGTGTTCTTTTTGTATCCCAATTCTACAATAGATTTACCTTCGGGTGTGGTGTCTGATTGAGAAGAGAGCAGACAGGCTGTGATGAAGTCTTGTTCCGAGACTCCCGATGCGGGATAAAAGTTGGTGGCTTTTCGATTGCCGATTGTAATTGTCCCCGTCTTATCGAGCAATAGAGTGTCTATATCTCCGGCTGTTTCTACCGCTTTACCCGATTTGGTGATTACATTGGCTCTCAAAGCTCTGTCCATACCGGCAATGCCGATAGCAGAGAGTAATCCGCCGATAGTGGTAGGTATAAGGCAAACGAACAGTGACAAAAGAGCGGCAATACCGATTGTGGTACCTGAGTAGTCGGCTAATGGTTTGAGGCAGATGCAAACGATTGTGAACACCAAAGTAAAGGCGGCCAATAGTATGGTCAATGCTATTTCGTTTGGCGTTTTCTGTCTGGAAGCACCCTCAACCAATGCAATCATCTTATCGAGAAAGCTTTCTCCGGGGCGTGTCGTCACTTTGACACGTATGCGATCCGATAGAACTTTTGTTCCACCGGTAACGGAACTCTTGTCACCTCCCGCTTCGCGTATAACCGGTGCTGATTCTCCGGTAATGGCACTTTCGTCTATCGAAGCCAAACCATCTATAATTTCGCCATCCGATGGAATAATATCTCCTGCAATACATTCGAATTCGTCACCTATTTTAAGTTGTGAACTGCTGATGTGCTCTATCTTGTTGCCTTTTATCAGTTTGACAGGTGTGTCTTCGCGTGTCTTTCGTAAACTGTCAGCCTGTGCCTTACCTCGTGCTTCGGCTATAGCTTCGGCAAAGTTGGCAAATATGAGAGTAATGAATAAGATAAACATTACTAGTAGATTGTATACGAAAGAACCCTGGGTTTTGGAAAAGGCTGAGTATATAGTAACGATTGTCATGACTGCCGTGCAGACTTCTACTGTAAACATGATGGGATTCTTTATCAGAATGCGTGGGTCTAGTTTCACAAACGACTGTCTCAGACTTTCTTTTACCATTTCTTTCCGAAACAAAGCTGTTGATTTTTCATTTCTTGTATTCATAATGAGTTTGATGTCCGTTAGAGGGTTAGTGTAAACTTAATGATTCTGCGATGGTGCTAAGAGCATGGGCTGGGAAGAATGATAGAGCGGCGACAATGAAAATGACAGCAAATGTCATGATAGCAAATGTTGCAGTATCTGTTCGTAATGTTCCGGCACCTTCGGGAACGTACTTCTTGTCTGCCAATAACCCTGCAATAGCTACTTGCCCGATAATAGGCAGGTATCTACCTAACATCAATACAATGCCGCAGGAAAAGTTCCAAAACCAGGTGTTGTCTTTCAATCCCTCAAATCCCGATCCGTTGTTGGCGGCGCATGAGGTATATTCATAAAACATCTCGCTTAGTCCATGGTATCCGGTATTGTTGAGCCATCCTCCTTCTGCCGCCACGAGATGAGGCGCATGGACGAATAAATAGGCTGCCAAGGCTGTACCGGTGAGGATAATGAATGGATGTAGCAATGCTACTATAGATGCTATCTTCATCTCTTTCGCTTCTATTTTCTTTCCTAAAAACTCGGGTGTCCGTCCAACCATCAATCCACTGATAAATACGGCAATGATTATAAAGGTGAAGTAATTCATCCATCCTACACCTACACCACCGAACCACGTATTGATCTGCATGTTAAGCATTTCTACCAATCCGGATATAGGTTTCATGGAATCGTGCATACCATTGATAGAACCATTGGATGTTGCTGTAGTGGAAACACTCCATAGGGCTGTTGCCGCAGATCCGAAGCGCACTTCTTTGCCTTCTGTTGTGCCTTGGTGCTGAGTAATGCCCATTGCACTGATTCTGGGATTTCCGGTACTCTCTTGGTTTATATTGATTACTACTCCAATAAGATATGCGCACAGCATAACGCCGAAGATGCTATATCCAAGTCGTCTTTTGTTGATGTAGAACCCGAATGCGAATGCCATGGCCATAGGTATTATCATAATGGCTATACATTCTACCATATTGCTCAGGTAGGTTGGATTCTCGAGCGGATGTGAGGAGTTTGCTCCGAAATATCCACCACCGTTTGTTCCCAATTGCTTGATAGCAACAATTGCTGCGACGGGACCTTGTGAGATCGTTTGAGCACTTCCTTCTATATTTGTAACTTTCATCTTTCCATTAAATCCCATGGGAGTACCCTCTACTATGAGAATGAAACCTACGATCAGTGAAAGAGGAAGCAATATGCGGGTGACACTCAATACCAGATACCTCCAGAAATTGCCGATGGTCTTGGTAGTCTTCTGCGCCAATGCCGTCATGATCCCTGCCATGGCTGCCATACCTGTAGCTGCCGTGACAAACTGGAACAACATAACGACAAATAGTTGGGTAAAGTAAGTCAACCCGCTCTCGCCGCTATAATGTTGTAAATCGCAATTGACTAGGAAACTAATGCAGGTATTGAATGCCTGATGGCAAGTCTGTCCGATATTTGCATCGGGATTGAGAGGTAATAACCCCTGGCATACCAATAATATCATGCCCCAGAAAAACCAAAAGAAGTTGATGCCGAGCAGCGCTTTCAAAAACTGCTTCCAGTTCATTTCATTGCTTGGATTGATTCCTGAAAGACGGAACATAAGATTCTCCAGTGGTTTCATAAAGTCCAATAAGCTCTTTTCGCCCTTATAGACTTTTGAAATATATTTTCCTAACGGATAACTGATGGCGAGCATCAGAATGATCTGAACGATTACGCCTAAAATTTCTGTATTCATATGTCTTTACGTTTCAAAATTTTTCCGGCTTGATAAGTACATACATTAAGTAGCCGAACATTATAATACCTATGAAAAATAATATGGTATACATCTTGTGATCTCCTTTATTTATATTTTGTCGAACCAATCGATACATTTAATAAACAAACCGAAGCAAATAACTCCGCTTAGTACACATATTAAAAAACCAATGCTAAATAGTTCCATGATACTTTTTTTTTATCGTTTATAATATTTCTTGTATAAAGAGTTACTAATCTTATGCCACAAAGTAGATGATGAAGACAAGCTGTTATCTGATAGTGTATTAAGCCTGTTTGCAAAAAATAGACAAAAATAAAACCTTTCCAAAATGAAAAGGTCTATTTTCATTTTGGAAAGGTATATGATATATATAAGGAATATAGAGTACGGGATCGAGAATCTATTGAACGTTTCCTATGCCGTATTCTTCTATCTTGCGATATAAGGTCGTCAGACCAATTTTGAGCAAGCGGGCGGTTTCTGTTTTGTTCCCTCCTGTATATTTCAGTATCTTGGCTATATGGCTCTTTTCTACCGAAGCCAAATCGAATGAAGAATTATCGTTGCATTGTTGCATTTGTATTTCGAGAGGAAGGTCTTGAGCGTCCAACTCTTTATCTGAAGTAAGAATAACACTTCGTTCTATGGTGTTGCGTAATTCTCTGATATTTCCTTTCCACGAATAGTTCTTTATGGCTTTTATAAAAGATTCGTTCATGCCTTGCACATTCTTTTTCATCTTTTCGGCAAAAGCTTGAGTGAACTTTTGGGCCAGTTCGACAATATCATTGCCGCGTTCTCTCAAAGGTGGTAATTCTATTGTGAAGACAGATATTCTGTAGTATAGATCTTCTCGAAATATGTTTCGGTCTATCGCTTCCTTCAGATTTTTGTTGGTAGCTGCAATCATGCGGGCATTTACCTTTTTAGTTTTAGTATCGCCCACCGGAATGAATTCCCCTGTCTCGAGTACTCGAAGCAATTTTACTTGTAGCTCCAATGGCATTTCTCCTATCTCATCCAAGAAAATACTTCCGCCATCGGCCTGTTCGAATAATCCTTTTTTATCTTTTGCTGCGCCGGTAAAAGCTCCCGCTTTATATCCGAACAGTTCACTTTCGAGCAGTTCGCGACTTAATGCACCGCAATTGACAGCTACAAAACATTTATTCTTGCGTTGGCTGGCCTCATGTATTGCTGTTGCAAAAACTTCCTTTCCGGTACCCGTCTCGCCGGTTAATAGTATAGCCGTATCTGTAGGGGCTACTTTCTGAGCCATAGATACCGCTTGATTTAAAGATTTGGAGGAACCGATGATCGATTCGAAAGAATATTCTTTGCCAATGATAGATTGAAGTTTGTCTACTCGCTTGGCTAAGTGTATTTTGTCGGATACATTCGATAACATGGGAATAATCCGATTGTTGTCGTCTCCTTTGGTCAGGTAATCGTAGGCACCGTTTTTGATGGACCGGACTCCGTCTGCAATGTTTCCGTGAGCCGTGAGCATAATAATTTCACTTTCGGGGGAGAGCTTTTTTAATATAGGGATAGCATCCACTCCATTTCCGTCGGGAAGTAATACATCACATAGAATGATATTAGGATGGTGAAGCGAAATTTGTTTTTGTGCCGAAGTAAGGTCTTCGGCTTGTAGAACTTCGTAGCCTTCCAAAGAAATAATTCTAGCCAACAGTATTCTCAGCTGTGCTTCATCATCTATTATCAATACTTTTACATCCATCTTTTTTCTATTCGATCAATAACACAAAAGTACATGATTAATTTTAATTTCCAAATTATATCATTCTGAATAACTTGAGAGCGTTGATAGCGGTTCGTTTTGCTACTTGCTCAGGCTTCATGTCGTATAGGTAGGCAACCTTGTCGAGCGTGTGCACGATGTACGAACTTTCATTGCGTTTTCCTCTGAATGGTACAGGTGTGAGGTAGGGAGCGTCTGTTTCCAACACGATGCGATCGAGCGAAATATTATGAAGTACGTCGGGAATCACCGAACTGCGATAAGTAACAATACCATTGATTCCGAGAAGAAAATCTGGAAACTCGAGCATCTTGATGCCCTCAAACGGATTGCCCGTGTAACTGTGGAAGATACCCCTCAAAGGGGTATCACGATAGTGGTCGAGTATACTCATAAGGTCTTCAAAGGCATCTCTGCAATGAATGATGAGCGGCAGATCCGTCTCGAGTGCCCAGCATACTTGTTGTTCGAAGACGGCAAGTTGCTGTTTCAGGTAAGCCTTGTCCCAATGCAAATCCAATCCTACTTCTCCGATGCCGACAAAATTATTTTCACCTTTCAGTGCGTCTTCTATTTTCATCAGTTCGCTTTTATACGTTTCTTTCACCGATCCTGGATGTAGCCCTATCATGGGGAAACAGTAAGCGGGATATTTTTTGCAAACGTTAAGTAGCGGTTCTATTGTTGTGCTGTCTTCGTTTGGTAAGAATATATGAGTAACACCGGCGTCTTTGGCTCGTTGTATCACTTCGGGAAGATCCTCTTTGAATTCTTCTCCGTAAATATGTGAATGAGTATCTATGAGCATTTTCTTTTTTTCTTTGCTACATTTCGCGATGCATCAATTTCTGGGCGTAAGTTTTGAGTGTTTGTTTTTTCTCTTCGCTAGCCGAAACACGTTCCAAGCATCCAATTCCTTCTGCGTAATAGTCTTGAATGATTTTATTGCAATAAGAAGAAATGTTCAGTTGGGTATAAATATCTGTAACTGTTGCGATTTTCTCTTTCGGATCGAATTCCTTTTCAGAAAGCCATTTGCCCAGTTCTTTCTGCTGTGCATCGTCGGCAACAGAAAGGGCTTTGATGAGCAGATAGGTCTTCTTGTTACAAAGAATGTCGCCACCAATGTTTTTGCCAAAGTTCTTGACGTTGCCATATACATCAAGATAGTCGTCTTGCAATTGGAAAGCAAGGCCTATCTGGATACCGAATTGATAGAGTTGTTCGGCGTCTTCGTCGGAAGCACCACCCAAGATGGCACCTATTTTCAAACTGGCTGCCAATAGCACAGCCGTTTTAAGACGAATCATATCTATATATTCTTCTTCGGTCACGTCGTTGCGTTGTTCGAACTCCATATCCAATTCTTGCCCTTCACAAATTTCCGTTGCAGTTTTATTGAATATTTTCAAAACTTTCGATAAGTATTGATCATCACAGTTCGATAGATATTGATAGGCCAATACCGTCATGGCATCGCCCGATAGAATGGCTGTATTGCTGTCCCATTTAATATGAACGGTAGGATTGCCCCGCCGTTTGTCTGCACAGTCCATCAAATCGTCATGTAGTAGAGTGAAATTATGATATATTTCTACTCCTGCCGCTTGGTCCAGAATGCTATCTGCATTTTCTTTGAAGAGTTCGTATGCCATGATCATCAGTGTGGGACGTATCCTTTTACCGCCCAACGAAAGAACATATTCGATAGGGTCATATAAGCCTTTCGGATGGCGTGAATAGGTTAGATCTTTTAGATACTGATTGATCTTTTCTGATATTTGATTGGCTGATAACATACGTATAGATAATAAATAGACTGTTAGACAATAATATTATAGCATACAAGTCGACTCCCGCCAATTAGTTCAGACGGAATACGACAGGCAATACGCAACGTGCTCTGATGGGTTTGCCTTTTTTCTTGGCAGGTACCCATTTGGGCATTGATCGAATGACCCGCAAAGCTTCGTCATCAAGATAGATTCCTGCACCTCTTATGATGCGGCAGTCGCTTATCGAACCATCAACGTTGACAATAAACTGTACGGTAACTTCTCCTTGCATATTATATCTTTGCGCCCAGAAAGGGTATTTGATGTTTGCGCTAAGAAATTTCATTAACTCAGGTTGCCCACCGGGAAACTCCGGCATGCTTTCTATGATTTCATAATGCATTTTCCCATTAGGTTTCATCTCGGGAACCAATTCTTCGGGTAGTGCATATTGTGCCGTATCTTTCTTGTCATTAAGTAGCAAATCTTCTTTGCTGTTCACAAAGGCTTGCTCTCCTCTTGCTATATCTTGTTGGGTTACTTCGTCATCACGGGTAATAACAGGAGCAACAAATTTGATCATCTTAGCCAAATCTTTCTTATCAATATTAGGCTCTATAGGCGAAAGGTTTATTTTGGGTTTGACCTCTTTTATTTTCATTACCGGTGGCTTATCAAGTCTTGAGATAGTAGTGACTTGGGTGAGGTTCAAGTTGTTGTCTTCTTTTAACGATATGATTTTGATGATGATAGAAGGAAGAAAGAATACTATTCCAATGGCAGCAATAACCCATATCATGGCTATGGTATGGCGTTTGGCCGCTCCTCTGCGAATAACATAAGCACCGTAAGACTTGTTCTTACCTTCGAAAATGATATCGCACCATTCTTTATTTAATAAGTAGTCTTTTAACATTCTACCATTGGTTTGGCCGCAAAGATACGGCTTTTTTATATGCCATGGTTTATTATTTTATTTTTTTAATTCTTATACACTTGAACACTGATTTTAGCTATCAATAATATATTGATTGTAGAAAATAGTGTATCTTTGAAGCCGAAAAAGGGATATTTATATTGTTCCCGAAGTTTAAATATTTGAGAATGAATAAGATTATTGTGGCTATTGATGGCTTTTCATCGTGTGGAAAAAGTACGATGGCAAAAGACTTGGCTAAAGAAATAGGATATATTTATATTGATACGGGTGCGATGTATCGGACCGTAACACTATATTGCATACGCAAGGGATTTTTTAGTGATAAGGGCCTTGATATAGAAGCATTGCGTCAGTGCATGCCCCAAATTAAAATTTCATTTCTTCTTGATTCGCATACAGGTCGTCCCGATACGTATCTGAATGATCGTTGTGTAGAAGATGAAATTCGTAGCATGGAAGTCTCGTCTAAGGTGAGTATCGTGAGTACGGTCGATTTTGTTCGTTCGGCTATGGTAGCTCAACAGCAGGAGATGGGTAAGCAGAAAGGCATTGTAATGGATGGACGCGACATCGGCACTGTTGTGTTTCCGCAGGCTGAACTCAAAATCTTTGTAACGGCACGTGCCGATGTTCGTGCTCAGCGTCGTTACGATGAATTGAAGGCAAAAGGTAGTGATCCTGTTTATGAAGAAATACTACAAAATGTAGAAGAGCGAGACCGCATAGATCAGACAAGGGCGATAAGTCCTTTGCGCCGTGCTGCCGATGCATTATTGCTTGATAATTCGGATATGACGATTGCTCAACAGAAAGAATGGCTCTTTAGCGTTTTTACAGAGGCTGTTGAAAGATCTAAATAGTTAGGTTTAAATAGGTCATAGATAAATGGTAAAGATAGAAATTGATGAAGAATCCGGTTTTTGCTTTGGCGTAGTGAAGGCTATTCACAAAGCGGAAGAAGAACTTGCCGAAGGCTCGCCTCTTTATTGTTTGGGTGATATCGTTCACAATAGCCGCGAAGTAGAGCGGCTTAAGCAGAACGGATTGAATACGATAGAGCACGACGACTTTTCTAAGCTGCAAGGTGCTCGCGTATTGCTTCGTGCTCATGGAGAACCTCCTTCGACCTATCATACGGCAATCCATAACCATATTAATATTATTGATGCTACATGTCCTGTAGTGTTGCATTTGCAGCAGCGCATCAAGCAGCAATATTTGAGGCTCAAAAGCAGTTCTTCTGACAGTCAGATTATTATATATGGTAAAAACGGACATGCCGAAGTTTTAGGGCTTGTAGGGCAGACAGAAGGTCATGCCATTGTTATCGAACATCTGGACGATGCCAAAAAGCTAGACCTTAGTAAAGACACCTACCTATATTCTCAAACGACAAAGTCGCTTGTCGGTTTTCGTGAAGTGGTAGAATATATCAATGGACACATATCGTCTCATGCCCATTTTGAGTATTTCGATACCATCTGCCGACAGGTAGCCAATCGCATTCCCAATATAAGAAAGTTCGCTTCTTCGCACGATTTGATCTTTTTTGTGAGCGGCAAGAAAAGTTCGAACGGCAAGATGCTGTTCAGCGAGTGTCTTAGTGTGAACCCCAACTCTCATCTTATTGATAGTAAAGAAGAAATAAACCTTTCTTTGTTGAATGGCGTTTCGTCAATCGGAATATGTGGTGCGACTTCCACTCCCAAATGGGCGATGGAAGAAGTCTCCGACTTTCTGAAGCAATCGTTGCAAAAGAACTAGCCTTTTCAAAGAGATAAGTACTTGCTAATATTTTGGTCCTTATGTTTTCAAATTTACATAAGGACGAAAATAAATTTTCTCCCATACGAAACTTGCGACTCACGGCCGTGAGTCGCAAGCCACGTCCTTATGTCATCGTGACAACATGTAGAAGCCACCACAGTCACGCCCTTATGTTTTCATTATCAGATGTATAAGTCGTGGTGACGGCATACTTCTCAAAGGAGCAATGAGAAATTATTATTTTTGTTTTCAATAATCTATTAACCCGATGAACCTGCATTCTCTATGGACTTTTATATGGTAGAGGAGCCTCAAATCTTACTTCTTCTTTTTGGGAGCGATATTTAGTCTGTATACCAAGTGCAGCATAGCATAGCGTGGCATAACATTGGTGTATTGCTCCACCCTGCCTTGAGCCGTGAGCGAACGGGTAACGTTGCTTAGGTTGCCCAATATATCGAATCCGTCGAGCATGAATAGAAATTTTCCGTTCCATAAACTCTTTGATAGTCGGGCGTTCCATACAAGATCGTTGGTATTCATGGACGAATCGTCGTAGCCGCGCCGACTATACATCGTGAAGTCGGTACTGAGTTGCCACTTCTTGGGTAGGCTGATCAAGGCTGTAAGGCCGTAGTTGAAGTCGCCTGCATTGATGGTCGAGAAATCGTCTCTCTTGCTGCTTGCTTGTGTCCAAGTGCCATCGGCTTTTACACCGAACTGTATGCCACTATTTAATTTGTAGCTTACTTTTAAGCTCTCTGTTAGATAAGAAGTTCCTACCGTGCTGCGCTTGCTGTCAGTAGAGTTTTCTACACTGATTATATCTACATTATGATAGTAGCTTTCAGAGGTAGAGGTCGTCAAGGTAAAGAGCTTCTTTCTGTCGAGCGCGGTTTCGTATCTCAATCTGATGTAGCCGTCCCAATTGCCGTTGACGTTGTCTGGCCTGATCGTACGAATTCCGGTTGATTTATCGTATGTATAACCCATGACCATGGCATTGGACGTAAGATTATATGCTCCTTGAATTCTGAATATTCGTTGTTTTTCGGGATTGTTCTTGTAGTAAACTGCATACCACTTGTAATGGTATGTATTTTTCAAATGAGGATTTCCTAAAAACAGTTGTAAGGGGTTCGAATCGTTGCGCACATTGACGAGATAGGTCATATCCGGCGTTTCGGTTTCTATATAGTATGATGTAAAAAATGTCATTCTTTTGTCTTTCGATTGGATTTGCAAGAACGTATTGTTTAAGTTGAGTAATGTTGAATGGCGAGTGAATAGGCTGTCCGATTTAGCCTGCCTGTAATTCATCTTTTGTCTCAACAAATTGAGTGGCATGTCTATCTGCACCCAATAGAAGTAATTCGAGGTATATTTATTCATCCATAGTTGCCACCCCAGTGTATGTGTCATATCGTGTTGTGTAGCGTCGTAGCTATTGTTGGAATCTAACGTTGATATCAATTCGGTTTCAGAAGGCAGCATTCCGAGTTTGTGCGTCGTTTCATCATCCCATCCTGCAAGTCGGTCCAAACGATACAGCGAGCGGTCGCGTCCTTGATAGTTGTTCTGTTGATATTTGTAGTACAGGTTCAGTGTCAATCCTTTCTTCACGGTATAAGCATACAGTGCTTTGCCCGAGAAGTCCCATCCGTGTTGCGGACGGTTTTTGGTGTATTGATTTCTAAAATCGGTTGTGACATTCGATTTATTCAAGTAGTCTACCCTGTTTTGTTGAAAGATGTCTTCGGCGGCATTTTTGTACGATATATTTGCTTCCAACATCCAGTGATCGGAAGAGTGGGGGATATTGAATACACTCTCTGCTTCAAGTCCCGTACTTAGTGTATGCCCCGCCGTTTTGTTGTGTTGCATGTTGCGGTTGATGGCTATTTGCCGCAGTTTGGCATTCATTTGAGGGGCATAAATGCTGTCCAATAAGTTTTTGCCGAAACTGATAGGGTCGGCATTGAACGTCCCCGACAGATACTCATTGCGGTTGTCGTATTTTTGATATTCCAGTGAGGGTGTCAATGTAAGCATCATCCTTTTGGTGGTGATATCAATATCGTGGGTAGTTCTTATTTCGGTACGATAATTCCGTGTTGAGTTCTTTATTCGGTCAAAAGTATTGCCGCCATTTAGAAAATTTTCTTGATTGGTATTGCTTAGATTGTCTGTATCGGAGTGTTTGATCTGAACATTCCCCTCTACTTTTAGTTTCTGATTGCGGTTTTCTATCGAGTAATCTATTCCTCCCATTTTAGTAGAGACCAATCCTCCTATAAGGTCGGACGGTTTCCATGTGTCGTTTTCGCCCGGTTTTCGGGTATCGTTCAGATTGTTTATACTGCTATATGCCGAGAAATGCGAATGGTCGGTGAAGCGCATGGCGAAGAGCCGTGCCAAATAACGATTTTGTAAGCCGCTGCCGAGTTCCATATTGCCCATCCAGTTGATAGAGTATTGCTTCTTGAGATTAACATCCATCACCAGTGATTTTTTATCGACATCGTGCCCTAAGAATTCACTCGTTTTGCTTTGTTTCTCGTAGACTTTTACATTATTGACCATGTAAGTCGGCAGATTGTCGAGCATGATTTGATTGTTGCCTTTGAAGAAGTCTTTGCCATTCATTAACAGGCTTTCCACAAACTTGCCGTTTACATAAATTCTACCGTCCGATTTAAGTTCGGCACCCGGCATTTGTCGGATAAGAGCATCGAGCATCGAACCCTCGGATAGTTGAAACGCATCTGCATTATACACAAGAGTATCACCTTTATTATAAAACTTTACTTTGGTTGCTGTGACTACTACTTCTTTCAGTTGTCTTACGTCTTCTCGTTTCAGATAAACGTCGGGTGCATTGATGGTATATTCCCTACGTCCGAATACTGCTTTGAATTTTAGGTATTGTGTCTGATAGCCTTCGTAGGTGAAGCGTATCAGATAAGTTCCGTTGCCGGCTACATCAAAGTTCCAATACGAGAAGTAGGTGATCTTATCACCGTTTTGAGAAAATCCGTCGGTCTTTTTTGTCTTTATCACCGTACTGTCCGTACGGAGCAACTCTACCGTGACTCCCTGTATACGGCGGTGTGTGATATAATCCAATACTTGTCCGCTTATTGCTCGTACCTCTTTGTTGTTGCTTGCAGATGTGTCTCCATTGCGGTTTGTCACGTTTTGTGCGATGATATTTACCGGAATAAGTAGGGAAAATAAGAATAACCGACTTCCCCATCTCCATAGAGTTAATGTACTTGGCTTTTTCATATTTATGTGAATGTTATTTATTATAAGGTATTATTTCTTTTTGATACGGATTTTTCAATATTTAGGCTATTGAGGTTATCTCCGCACTCCCTGTGTAGGCATGCAGAATGCCTTTATCAAAACATCAGATGTTATGATTATGTCGTTTTGCGCCTACAAGAGAGTGAATAGAGATAGCTTAGTATTATAATATGAATAAAAATGGTTCTTTATTATTGCAATAGAAGTAACGATCTATTCATTGTGCAGTGCCTCTGCCGGTGGTAACCTCATTGCTTTGTATGCCGGTAGCAGTTCTCCAAGAAAAATAGTCAGTGCAATGAGCAGATAGGTGATGAACGTAGTGGCTATAAATCGGCTCGGCTCAAGTGTGTTCGGATCGTTAAGCCACAAGTTCAGTTGTGCATGGGACAAGTTCCAGTCGACGATGATGGCTGGAATACTGGCTATGGTAAGCAGTAATAATCCTTCGGATAATTGACGACCGAAAATATCGCGATTGGTTGCGCCTATCACTTTGAGTAATGCAATCTCACTACGTCGCTGTTGCGTGCGAAACCAAAAAGTACCGAATAGTCCCAGAAATATATTGAGAAGTAGAAAACCTGCTCCGGTGGAATAATTGCGTAACTTGTTTTTATATTCTTGCAACACGTAGGCTCGTTCGGAAGAGAAGGGACGAATACTCGAAATGTATAGATTACCTACTCGCATACTTTTCTGTGCTTCATTCGAAAGTCGGTTTATAAAGTCGACATCGTATTTGGGGTTTACTCGAACACTTATTGACAGAGTAGTGAAATGGCGGTTTTTGAAATGCTTGTCATCGATACGGCTCATCATAGACCTCGAATAAGAATCTATCGAGAATTCACTGTCGCGTATTGGTTCATAGAGTGCTAGTAGTTGATGTCTTTGGGTTGAATCATTATAAAAATAGAAATCTTTTCCAATAAGCGAAGATGCCTTTATCCCACTTCCTTTGAAATTGTTGGCAGACATCAAGAAGCCGTTGGGATCTTTTTCTAATAGTTGGGCGAGTTGTTCCGGTGTCTCTCCGTTAGCTCCGCTACAGCGGAATACTTTGAAGAAGTCGGGTTCTATACTACAAAAGTGTACTCTTAAGGTTGTAAGTGTATCGTATGAAAGTGGATTCCATGTTCCACCGCTTGAATAAGGGTGGGCTTGTCTCGAGAGACATGCAGCCTTTATATCGGGGTGTTGACGCAGTCTGTTGGTTATTCTTTTCATATCTTTATAATAAGACGTGTCTGCCGGTATATAATCGGGACTGGACGGCGTCAGTTTTGAACACTGGATATTGTAGCAATGAGTGATGTCAAAGCCCATGGGACGAACATAGGTGGCAATATTAAAATATATGTAGTCTACGACGAACCATAACAATACGCTCACAAGTAGCAATTCTATGATGAGCCATGCATTGCTGTGCCATTCATTCATCGTTTGTCGAAGTAATTTCTTGTTCATCATGGTCTGTCTTTAATGTGTTTTGCCGTTGATGGCGTTTATTATTTGAACGTGAGAGGCCTGCCATGCCGGGATGATACTGCTTATCAGATTGAGAACGAAGCAGAACAGAAAAGCTAGTAAGAAGAGTATAGGATTGAGAAGCACCGATAGACTGATCGTAGGATGTCCCATATCTTCTATCCAGTTTTTGGTAAATATGAAATCCGAACCGAAATAGGCAAATAAGAGGCAAAGCAGTAGTCCTACAAAACCTGCAATGGTAGATAGTATGAGGTTCTCTATGATAATATCGTTCAATATTTGTGAACGATGGCAACCGAAAGCACGGCGTATGCCTATTTCTGTCATGTAACGGTGCAGCCTGCTCTGCGTCATACTACTCAGGTTGATGGCAGGTATCAGAAGTAAGATGAACAATATAAATGCTCCTTGCCGATAGAATCTACCACGTTCCGGTTTACCATTAGAATACGGAGTGATTGATTTCTCAAATTGTGTGTGTGGATTCTCTTGGTCGATAATTTTTATATTTTCGGTCTTTAGTTTGGCGTTGAATGCAGCACTGCGTGTGTTGAATTCAGCCTTTATTTTCGGAAAATCTTTTTTGTTATAGGCAAGAATAGCTACCGAGAAAGATCCACCCAATTCGTGAGCTCCCCATGTATCGCTTGCAATATTGGTAGTAGAATAAGGTATCCAAATCTGACTGTAAGCGCTTTCTGCCAGATTGGATACCTCGCGTACTACACCGCAAATGTGGTAAGGCGAATGATTGATTGTGATGTTGCGGCCCACAACGTTTATATTGCCAAACAGTCGACGAGCTATCTGTTCGCTAATCACAGCTTTCTTTTGAGCCGAATTGAAGTCTGATTTGTTATAAGCTTTTCCGCTCAGAAAATTAAAATCGAAAATACGCCAGAAACTGTCGTCGGTCTGTTTCAAATCTGCCGACAAAGGAGCTGTCCCATAACTGGAGATAAGTGTCTGTTCGGGTGAAGACTGGAATATGCTGACTGCTTCGGGAGTTTTCAACGATGTATATAGCGCTTTGGCTGTAGGTTCGCTTAGTATGCCGCAAGATAGATTCTGGCTGTCGTCGTGATTGTCTGCATTAGTATAAGAAATACAATCACCATGTAATATTCTGTTGCGGTTGCTTTCGGGCGAGAATGGCAGTATTTGTACTCCTTTCATCAGTACTACTATCATAATAAGAAAGATAGATAGTGCTGTCCCCAATATACTGACAATTGTTACTACCTGATCTTGCTGAAGGTTATGGCAAACTCTTTTGAGATATTGATTTTTCATTGTTTCCTATTCGAATGGATTCATTATTCAATTTGTCTTCCGTCGAAGAAGCGTACTATCCGACTTGTTCTTTTGGCTTGTTCTTCGTTATGTGTCACCATCACCACCGTTCGACCTTCTTCTTTATTTAATCGGTGCAAAATGTCCATGACTTCATGACCCATTTTAGAGTCCAGATTGCCGGTAGGCTCGTCGGCAAGAATTATTTCCGGATTGCCTACAATAGCTCTGGCAATGGCTACTCGCTGGCATTGTCCTCCCGATAATTCGCCCGGCCTATGATGGAGTCGATGGCTCATCCCAACCTTTTCCAGAGCTTCTTTGGCAAGTCGGTGGCGTTCTGAGGCAGAAATACGGCGGTAGGTGAGAGGCATTTCAACGTTATCAATCACGTTGAGCGACTGGATAAGGTGAAAACTTTGAAAAATGAAACCCAACATTTTGTTTCTGAAAGTGGCAAGCTCTTTGTCTTTCATCTCTTTAATTAAATAGTCGTTTATGATAAGTTTGCCACTGGTAGGTGTATCTATCAGCCCCATGATGTTGAGTAAGGTAGACTTGCCGCAACCCGAAGGCCCCATAACACTGAGAAATTCTCCTTTCCCGATTTCGAGATTCACATTCTCGAGGGCTTGTGTTTCTACTTCCTTTGTGCGGTATATTTTATGAATGCCGCTTAATGAAATGATGCTCATAATGAAAAGACGTTTATTTGATTCTGCAAATTTTATGATTTGTTTCTAACTAGAATTCTTTTTCCATATCATAACAATACCTGTGCCATACAATCAAGTGGTTGATAGATAGAGTGGTATGCAATACGAGTAGTGTCCGTTATCGGACACTTCTGTACGATAACGGACACTGTAAGCGGACATTCAGTAAATGCCGCTCTGTTCTCTTTCCGTTCTGACCTTTCGGATGAAAATCGAAAGGCCGCAGGAGTTTAATGATGATGTGTCTCTTTATTCAAGCGCTTGCTCCAAGTCTTTTATTAAATCATCTGCATCTTCCAGACCCACTGATAATCTGAACAAGCCATCTCCGGCATATTCCTTCCATGATGATATTTGATCTAGAGTATCAAATCTGAAAGTTGTTTGCAATAGGTCTTTACTATTCATATAAAATATAAGCGAACGGTGGTGTCCCAGTGAAACCGCGTAGTGAATGATTTGTAGTTTCTCTGCAAATATTCTTGCTTGTTCACTGCCATCCTTTACTCTGAAAGTGAGCATCCCCGAGAAGTTGTTCATTTGGCGTTTGGCCAGTTCATATTGCGGATGCGAAGGCAAACCGGGATAGAATACTCTTTCGACTTTCGGATGACTTTCTAAGAATTCTGCAACTTTCAATGCGTTTTCTTGATGTATGCGCATCCGTATGGGAAATGTGGCAATACCACGCAAAATGAGCCAAGCATTAAAGGGGCTAAGCACTCCTCCGAAACGGATAGCCGTCTTTTTGCGCACGGGTGTGAGATTTTCTTTAGATCCGATAATAACGCCTCCCAAAGCATCACCATGCCCACCAATATATTTGGTTAGAGAGTGTATCACAAAGTCGGCACCTAGCGTTAACGGTTTTGTAGCTGCCGGAGTTGCGAAGGTAGAATCTACTATCAGATAAGCTCCTGCTTCATGGGCGATCTCGGCTACTTCACGAATATCGGTCAGGCGAATGATGGGGTTGCAAGGTGTCTCAATATAGATAAGCGTCGTATTTGTACGAATAGCATTGCGGATAGATTCTTCGTCCGAAGTATTTACTTTGGTAATCTCAATATTGTACTCGGGAATCATATCTTTGGTGATTTCCGATAAAGCTGCGTATGCTACATCACTGATTATAGCATGATCTCCGGTCCTCAAAAGATGAAATAGTAAAGTTGTAATTGCGGCCATACCACTACCGAAAGCTACGGCAGATTCTCCTTCTTCTAAGGCCGCCAGCTTGACTTCCAACTGATCCACCGTAGGATTTCCCCAACGCGTATAAACCCATGGATCGTTCTCTTGAAAATTTTCTACCGAGAATCCGGTATCTGCATCAACAATGAAAGTGGTAGACATTACTAGATTAGGCGACGAAGCCTTCGTTATCGGGTCTGGGGCCTCGCCTGCATGGATAGCAAGTGTTTGAGGCCCTACGGGAAAATTGAATTGTTTTGGCATAATTCTTCTTTGTTATGATAATATTGGGGTGACAATAAAGAAAGTCAAAAAGACTCTTTTATTTTTATACAAAGATAGATATTTGGAATATGTAACGCACAAGCGTTTATAAATATGGAAAATATTTCTAATGTGCATAGGCTATAAAGAATATTGCATTGGATGATGCTATTCAAATAGTCCGGTTTAGGAAAAATATTCTTCTTCTATTAATGGTATTGTCCGGTTAGGCTTCTGTTCTGTACAGTTTATAATATAACAAAGGAAAGTGTTTGAATACCTATGGGAGAATTGACTATTTTATCGCTTTGCGCCTTCTTCTGGCAGTATTTTCGTTCGGTATCCGTTCCTTTTTCGTTGGGTACTTTTTCCATTTGTCGTTCCACATATGTGATTCGATCAACTCACATATGTGGAACGATCGACTCACATATATGGACAGGGCTGACGCATTAAGAATTTAGATTTTGCATCCAACTAGAATCCAATAGTTCTATCATGTAATTTTCATCCCATCCTGCAAGTTTTCTTTTCATTTTGAAGCTCCCCTTTCTTTGGCTGTTTTTTATTTGGGCGAGTGCGATCTTGCTGATGAGGG
>Ga0183095_10678_pt1 | contig 73139 bp, 61 predicted proteins | sample BioMet4_FD_130346 | JGI IMG/M metagenome (GOLD analysis project Ga0183095, IMG submission 130346) | Microbial communities from bioreactor (seeded with sewage sludge) at LBNL, California, USA - Biofuel metagenome 4 (v2) (version 3) | ecosystem: Engineered > Bioreactor > Anaerobic > Unclassified ... | reverse complement strand
CTCGGGATTTTATGACCTAACCCTTGCCTATCAGTCTTTGCACATCAACTGTTGAAAGCGCCGTGTACCGAACGGTACGCACGGTGCTGTGAGAGGACGGGAGCTAATCACTCCCTCCTACTCGATTAAAGGAAGGAAAATACATGAGTCTGCGATTTATTATGGGTGGGTCCGGATCCGGGAAATCCTGCTTTCTGTACGATCGAATCATAGAAGAATCTATGAAAAATCCGGATAAGAACTATTTTATTATCGCGCCGGAGCAGTTTACGCTCCAGACACAGCTCGATGTCGTCAGCCGTCATCCGCGGGGCGGGATTATGAATATCGACGCGCTGAGTTTTGAAAGACTCGCTTTTCGTACGCTGAGCGAGGTTGGGAAGGACCAGAAGACGATTTTGAGAGACACGGGCAAGAGTCTGCTTTTGCGAAGAGCCGCGGATGATGTGGAGGATCAGCTTTCTGTTTTCGGTCACAATATTCATAAGCTTGGCTATATCAATGAATTGAAGTCAACGCTTTCGGAATTTGAGCAGTACCAGATTGGACGGGAAGAACTCGGCGACATGATCCGGATCAGCGAGGAGCAGGGCGCTCTCAGCGGGAAGCTTAAGGACATGCTGATACTTCAGGATAAGTTCCGGGAATACATGGGGCAGGATTATATCACGGCGGAAGGACTTTTGGAGAGTCTTTGTCCTTACGTGTCGAAATCCGCCGCGCTTGCGGGTTCCGTGGTGGCGCTGGATGGATTTACCGGCTTTACGCCGATTCAGCTTAGTCTGCTCGGCGAGATTTTTAAAACCGCGGACGAGGTCCTGGTGACCGCGGAAATGGATCGAAGAGAGGAACCATACAGAGCCGCGGAGCCGGGGAAGCTTTTTTACCTGAGTCAGCGCAATATCGAGAGACTTTTGGAAATCGCCCGCGAGACGGATACCGAGGTCCTTGACACAGTCTGGATGAACGACGATTATCCCCGGTTTCGTGAGGTGCCGGCGATCGCTTTTCTGGAAAGGAACGCCTTCCGTAGTGACCGCGGCGCTTCGTATCCGGAGCGGCCGGATTCCATTACTGTACGACAGAACCGAAATCCGGAGGAAGAGGTACGCTTCGTCGCGGGAGAAATTTTCCGACTGATTCGGGAGGAGAATTGCCGTTATCGGGATATCGCCGTAATCGTGAGCGATGTCGAGATCTACGGAAACTATTTTCGGCTTGTTCTGGAAGAATGCGGAATCCCTTATTTTATGGACTGTAAAAGAGACGTTCTGCGTAATTCCTTCGTGGAATACGTCAGAAGCGCGGTTGCCCTGGTAGAAGAGCGCTTTTCTTACGAGAGCGTTTTTCGTTTCCTCAAAAGCGGGATGAGCGACATGGAGCCGGACGATGTTTTTCTCCTGGAAAATTATGTTCTGGCGCTGGGCGTTCACGGTTATAAGCAGTGGAGCGACAAGTGGATACGCCCCGCGAAGAACATGACGGAAGAGGATCTGGAGCGGGTGGAAACCCTGAGGCAGAAGCTTATGGAAGAGCTGGAGGATTACCTGAAGGCCGCCCGAAGTCGTGACAGAACCGTCGAAAGCGTGACGAAGGCTCTTTACGGTCTCTTTATCAAGGAAAACAGTCAGTTGAAATGCAAAGAGAAGGAAGCGTACTTTAAAGAGAAGAATCAGCTGGCCCTGGCGAGAGAGTACAGTCAGATTTACCGCGTGGTAATAGATCTTTTTGACCAGTTCGTGGCGCTTCTCGGCAGAGAAAAGGTTACGATCACGCAGTATCGGGAAATCCTTGACGCGGGTCTCGAGCAGGCGAAGATCGGTATCGTGCCTCCGTCGATGGATCAGGTCATGATCGGGGATATGGAGCGGACCCGGCTGCGCGACGTGCGCTATGTCTTCTGTGTCGGCTTCAATGATATGTGGCTCCCCGGCCCCGGCAAATCAAGCGGTGTTCTGACCGATCGGGAGAGAGGCTTTTTTGAGAAACGTGAAATCAAGCTGGCTCCGTCACTTTGGGAACAGATGAACACGAAACGTTTTTATCTATATCTGAATCTGACGAAACCTTCGAAGCGCCTCTATTTATCCTTCAGCAACGTGGACATGGATGGGAAAACACTGCGGCCGTCTTTTTACTTTTTTGAGCTGCGGCGTTTGTTCCCGAAGCTTACCGTCATCGACGAGACGCCGAACGCGGCCCGGAATCAGATTCTGATTTCGAAACAGGGTGCCGCGCGTTATCTGGCAGCCTCGCTCGCGGACCCCGGCGAAGCCCTGAGCGATACGACGTGGCTGGAAACGTACGCATGGAGCGCGCGGCAGAGTGAAGACAACAGGAATTTAAAGGGACTTCTGGACGCGAGGTTTTCGCGCGACCCGAAGGACGCGCTGAGTGAAGAGCTGGCAGGGAAGCTGTACGGCGAGTTGTTATATGGCTCTTCTACAAGCCTGGAACGGTACAGCCGATGCCCTTATTCCTATTTCCTTCAGTACGGCCTTTATCTGCGTGAACGGGAAGAGTACTCGTTCCGCCCGGTCGATGAGGGAAGCGTGATGCATCGAGCGCTTTATTTATTCAGCGAGAAGGTGGACGCGCGCGGTTACGAGTGGAAGTCGCTGGATGACGAAACAAGGCATTCTTTGTGCGAAGAGTCGCTTCGACAGGCGGCCGCGGATCATGGCAACTCGGTACTTTACAGCACGGCGCGTCGCTCCTACGCTTTGGTTCGGATGCTTTCAACACTGGAGCGGACCACTTGGGCTATAGAATGTCAGTTGGGGCAGGGGAGTTTTAAACCGGATGGGTACGAGCTGGCGTTCGGAAGCGATGGAATTCAGGCGCTTACGATTCCTCTCAGAAACAGCGCGCCGATGCGGATCCGCGGGCAGGTCGACCGTCTGGATTTGTGCCGGACAGAGAATTCCGTGTACGTAAAAGTGGCGGATTACAAGACGGGACTAAAGGAGTTCGATCTGGCGTCTGTCTATTACGGTCTGGACCTACAGCTTTTTGTTTATCTGACGATGGCCGAGCGATACGCGGCCGCGAAATACAAGGGCAAGGAAATTATTCCCGCGGGCGTGCTGTATCATCATGTCGCGAATCCGATTCTGAAAAGAGAAGACGCGGCGGACGCGGCGGACGAAAGCCTGCTGATGGCGCTGCGCCCCTCCGGGGTCGTGAACAGTTCCGGCGCGTCGCTGGCGCTTTTTGACCACGCGCTTTTTGATCCGGCGGGCGGACCGAAGGCCGGGACAACGTTTACCGCGCCGTTCGCCTTCAAGAAGGACGGCAGTCTGAAGCCGAGCTCAGATGTTTTAAGCGCCGAGGAATTCGAGCTTACGAGAAAACATATGGAGAGGACGCTTTCCAGTCTTGGGGAAAGAATTCTGGAAGGCCGGATCGAGGTGGCGCCGTATTCTTATAAGAAGACAGACGCTTGCAGGTATTGTCTTTATAAGAACGTGTGCGGTTTTGACAAGAATATGGATGGATACGGCAAAAGAGAGCTTTCTTCCTTGTCCAAAGAGGAAGTTTTACTCAAAATGAAAGCGGAGGTGAGCGCGGATGCCAAATTGGACCCCAAGTCAGCTGGACGTCATACAATCGAGAAATGAGGACATGCTTGTCTCGGCGGCGGCCGGTTCCGGGAAAACAGCCGTGCTGGTGGAACGAATCCTCGCGCTGATTACAGATCCGGAAGCGGGTTATGATATCGACCGGCTTCTGGTGGTCACGTTCACGGACGCCGCGGCCGCGGAGATGAAAGACCGGATCCTGCGCGAGCTTGAGAAAAGATCCGAGGCGGATCCGCGGAACGAGAATCTGGCCAGACAGATCTCGCTGATTCATAACGCCAATATTTCCACGATTCACAGCTTCTGCCGCTCCGTGCTTAAGGAACATTTTCAGGAGATCGATCTGGACCCGTCTTTTCGTACCGTCGATGAAGGCGAGGGAAAGCTTTTACGGCAGGAAATCATTGACGGCCTTCTGGAAGAGTGCTATTTGGGAGAAACAGAAAACTTTCTTCCGGAAGAGGATAACTATTTGAAATGCGCGGAAGCTCTGGAAACGGGACGGCTGGACACGCGAATCGGCGAGAATGTTCTGAAATTATATGAGGAAGCCCAAAGCTACGCGGATCCGGAAGCCTGGCTAATGGAGTGCCGGAAGCGAAGTGAGTACAACGCGCTTTCGAGCGAAGAGTGGATGATCCGGCTTCTGGACAGAATTCGTCTCGAGATCGGAAACGCGTCCGAAACTCTGGAATTTCTCGCAGGCTTGTGCGAGGGTGAAGGCCCGGACAAATACCTGGAACCTCTGCGGAACGAGGCGGGCCGATTGGAGGAGATTTCCCGAAGCGGAATTACGGATTACGCGGCGTTCAAAGAGGCGCTCGAGAATATGGAATGGACATCGAGGATGCCGACGATTTCACGGAAGGATTATGAGGCTGGCGTAAGCGAGCCTATGAAGATTTACATAGTGGAGCGGCGTAAGGCGGTCATCGCGGATTTTAAGGCGATTCAGAATGATTATTTTTACGCGCCGCCGGACGAGATTTTGAATGATCTTAAGAACAGCGGGGAAATTCAGCGCGTATTGATCGATCTTACGCTGGAATTCGGGAAACGTTTTGACGCGGAGAAACGGCGGCGAAATCTGATCGATTTCAGTGATATGGAGCACCTGGCTCTCCGGGTTCTTTCCTCGAAAGAAGACGGGAAGCTGGTTCCGAGCCGCGCGGCGAAGGAATATCAGGAATATTTTCAGGAAGTCATGATTGACGAGTATCAGGACAGCAACTACCTGCAGGAGACGCTTTTGTCTCTGGTCTCGAGTCATAAGCCCGGAACGCGGGATCGTTTTATGGTCGGTGACGTGAAACAAAGCATTTACAGCTTCCGTCAGTCAAGACCGGAGCTTTTTATCGAAAAATACAAGACCTATTCGGATGGCGCGGGAACCGGGAAGCGAAGAGTGAGCCTCAGCCGGAACTTCCGCAGCCGCGAAGAGGTCATTGACAGCGTGAACGTGATTTTTCGGAAGCTTATGGTAAGCGAAGTGGGCGGAATTGATTACGACAAGGATCAGGAGCTCATACAAGGAGCGTCTTTTCCTGAGGAGGGCGAGAACCCGCGTCAGGAGCAGGATCCCTATAAATCCGAGGCGCTTCTCGCGGAGCTCACGGACGAGAACAGTACCGAAAGAAAATGGGAAACCGAGTCGAAGATGATCGCGGAGCGGATCCTCGCGCTGAAAGAAGAAAAGCTTTCGGTGCTTGACAAAGATACCGGAAACCTCCGCCCGGTCGAGTACAGGGATATTGTAGTCCTTCTGCGTTCCGCTAAAGATAAGGCGGATATCGTGAACGCTGTATTGACAGATTATGGTATCCCCGCGTACACAAGATCCAGAACAGGATATTTTTCGGCGAAGGAAGTACAGACGATTCTCAATTATCTGCGCGTTCTGGACAATCCTCTTCAGGACATTCCCATGGCGGCGGCGCTTCGCTCGCCGATCGGCGGATTTACTTCCGGGGAGCTCGCGGAAATCCGGAGCGCTTTTCCGGAAATCTCTTTCGCGGAGGCGGTACTGAAGTTTGGCGCCACAACTGAAGAAGAAACAAAAAAAGAACTTATAGAGAAATTAAATGCTTTCCTCAGTCAAGCGGAGGATTTCAGAAAGAGGATTACCTACACGCCGCTTCACCAACTGATCTGGGAAATTCTGGAAGAGACAGGCTATGGCGTTTATCTGATGGCGATGCCGGAGGGAGCCCGGAGAAAGGCCAATATTGATTTCCTGATCGAAAAGGCGATCAGTTTTGAGAAAACAAGCTATAAAGGCGTCTTCCATTTCCTGCGTTATCTGGATCAGATTCAGAGTCAGGAGATTGATTTCGGGGAAGCGAACGTAACGGCGGAGAACGCGGATGTTGTTCGGATCATGACGATTCACAAAAGCAAAGGTCTGGAATTTCCTGTGGTGTTCGCGGCCGGAATGGGCGAGAAACTATCCAAAATCCCGCCTCCCATGATGGAGGTTCATCATCAGTACGGTATAGCGATCGACAGTATTGACACCGAAAAAAGAATCCGGGCGGCGACGATTCACAAGAAAATGATTTCGCGGGAAACTAAGGTCGATTTATATGGAGAAGAAATCCGGGCGCTTTACGTCGCGTTTACAAGGGCGAAGGAAAAGCTGTTCATTACGGGTACGGTTAAAGACGCGGATAGGGCGATGGATCGCTGGATATTGGAAGGTGATACCAGGAAAAACGGTTCCTTTAGTGACATCATGAAGGCGTCCGAATATCTCGATCTTCTGATGCCGGTTCTTTTGAAGAACAACAGGGAATTCGCGACGCGTGTCGTGACATCGGATCAGATTATAGGAGAGAGCGTGATACGAAGAACCGGTGGTAAAATCGACCGAAAGGCATTTGAGAGTGTTGATATTTCCCGCGTCTATGATCAGAAGCTGGAGGAACGTCTCGAGCGCGCGAAAAGCTATCAATATCCTTTCGCGAACGCTGCCCGGCAGGCGGCGAAATTATCGGTTTCCGAAATCAAGAGGAAAAATATGGAAGAAGAGCTTGAGCAGGCGCGCCAGACGATTCCGGAAGAAGAGCCGATTCCTCTCATTCCTCGTTTTCTGGCGGACAACGAGCCATCAGGCGCTTTTCGCGGAACCGCGTATCATAAATTCCTGGAACTTTTTGATTTCCGGCTTCCGGAGGCGGAAAACAGGCCCATCCGCGAAAGTGTGGAAGAAACGCTTCGCGAGCTTGAGAAAAGCGGGCATCTGACAGCGGAAACAAGAAAGGCGGTCAATATACGCGATATAGAGACATTACTTGCCTCCGATCTCGGAAAAAGACTGGCCGCCGCGCGGGCGCGGGGGACACTTTGCCGGGAGCGCCCGTTCGTGCTGGGCGTAAAAGAAAGCGAGATTTATCCGGAAAGCGCGGGGGACGACACGTATCTGGTTCAGGGAATTATTGACGCGTTTTTTGAGGAAGACGGCGCTCTCACGCTCCTGGATTATAAAACAGATAGGGTAAGCGCGGCGGGCGAGCTGATTCTTCGTTACCAAAGTCAGCTTGATTGGTACGCGAAAGCTTTGGAGCAATTGACCGGAAAAAAAGTAAAAGAAAAAATCATTTATTCATTTTGGCTGAAACTGGAAATTCATCTGGAAGAAGGCAAATAAAGGCGGAGCTCCGCGAATCGCGGAAACGCGCCGCCTTGCCAAACCGCGCGTGTTGTGCTACAATGATTAGCGATTATTTTTATGAATGGGCTCTTTTTGAGAGCGTGGTGATTGAATGAAAGACAATATTGATTTATGCGGCGTCCCGGTGAAGCCGTATAACGCCAGGGAAGCGATGGAACGCGCGCAGAAGCTTCTGGAAACAGAACCGGTCAGTATGGTAAAGATGCTGACATTCCAGACATTATCGAAATGCGGGGATGTAGACGGTCTCACGGATATTTTGCGCTCTTTTGACCTGCTTTTAATCGGCGACACGGAGGTATTCGAGGCGGCCGGGATCGACAGCGCGCTGGTCGCGAAGGAGATCAAGGAGCGTTCATTCGCCCGGCAGTTTTTGAAATATCTCGCGCGGCTTAAGAAGTGTGTCTTTCTGATAACCGACACGGATGAGGATCTGGCGCTGTCATCGCGGTATCTGGGCGAGAATTACAAGGACCTGAAGATCAGCGCCTCAATCAGCATGGAGGGCGCGGACCGCTCAGCGGAACGCGTCGCGAACGCGATAAACGGGTCGGAGGCGGAGGTCATTCTCTCGCTTGTTTCCTCACCGGAGGAAGAGGAGTTTTTCGCGGAGAACAAGAATACAATTAACAGTCGTTTATGGCTGGGGCTTGGCAAAGACTCAATCGGAGACGGAACGGACACGGAACGCCGCAAAAGCTGGCTGAGACGCCGTTTTGAGAAACGAGTGTTGTATAGAATGTCGAAGAAGTAAACCATGTTTTCATATGAAAGAAAGTGGATATGCCTAAAAATAAGCAGATTCCTCTTTCTTTTTTTGGCATTATGTATTAAGATATTGAGTGGGATGTGTTAGTATTCCTAAAAATGTACGGATGTTTATTGTGAAATATGCCCAGACGGTATTAGTGATTTTTGAATCGCCGGGTGTATTTGGAGAACATGGAGGAAAAAAATGATTTCAAACCAAATTCTTCAGAATACGATTGAAGGGCTTAAGACGATCACCAGAGTTGACTTAAGCGTTGTGGACACGGATGGCAAGACACTGGCCACGACATACCCCGCGCTAAGAGACTGTGAGAGCGATGTTCTGTCTTTTGCCGAGTCACCGGCGGACTCACAGGTCATACGTGGGTACCAGTTCTTTAAAATATTTGACGAAAGTCAGCTGGAATATGTTCTGATCGCGAACGGAAGCAGCGAGGATGTCTACATGATCGGTAAGCTTGCGAGCTTTCAGATTCAGAGCCTTCTTGTCGCGTATAAAGAGCGTTTTGATAAAGATAACTTCATCAAGAACCTTCTGCTGGATAATTTGCTTCTGGTCGATATTTATAATCGGGCCAAGAAACTGCATATCAACACAGAGGTCCGAAGAGTCGTTTTTCTGCTGGAAACAAGCCATGAGAAGGAGAGCGCGATCTTAGACGGAGTACGCGGCATCATGAACTCCAGAACGAGGGATTTTATAACAGCGGTTGACGAGAAGAGTATAATTGTGGTAAAAGAATTGGAAGAGAAAGATACCTACGATGTCATCGATAAGAGCGCCAAGAGTCTTCTTGACGCGCTGAAGGCGCAGGGAGAAACCAATCTCCGCCTCGCTTACGGTACCATTATCCAGGACATCAAGGAAGTATCCAGATCTTACAAGGAAGCGAAACTGGCGCTCGATGTCGGTAAGATATTTTTTGAGGACAAGGACATCGTCGCGTATAACACGCTGGGTATTGGCCGATTGATTTATCAGCTCCCGATCCCGCTGTGCAAGATGTTCATCCGCGAGATATTTGACGGGAAGTCACCGGACGATTTCGATGATGAAACGCTTACGACGATCAATAAATTTTTCGAGAACAGCCTGAATGTTTCCGAAACGTCCAGACAGCTTTACATTCACCGCAACACGCTGGTGTACCGCCTGGATAAACTGCAGAAGAGCACAGGGCTTGACCTGCGCGTGTTTGAGGACGCGATTACGTTCAAGATCGCGCTGATGGTCGTGAAGTACATGAAGTATATGGAAAGTATTGAGTACTAAGCCTGTAATTCAAGAAAGGAACAAGTTGTATGATACATTTGGAAAATGTCAGCAAATCTTATTCGAAAGACATTGAGGCGCTGCATGATGTCAGTCTGGATATCGAGCCGGGCGAGTTCGTGTTTGTGGTCGGAAGCTCCGGCTCCGGCAAATCGACACTCGTGAAGCTGCTGATGAAGGAAATCGAGCCGACAGAAGGACGGATCGTGGTGAACAAACAGGATCTCGGAAGGCTGAGCCGTAAGAGAATCCCGAAATACCGCCGCGGTATCGGCGTTGTCTATCAGGATTTCCGCCTGCTTAAGGATCGGAATGTCTATGAGAATATCGCGTTCGCGGAACGCGTGATCGAAACACCGGGAAGGGTGATCAAGAAGAAGGTGCCGGCCAGCCTCGCGATGGTAGGTCTGGCGCAGAAATATAAAGCGTATCCGCAGGAGCTTTCCGGCGGCGAGCAGCAGCGTGTGGCAATCGCCCGCGCGTTTATCAATGACCCGAAGCTGATCCTGGCGGATGAGCCGACCGGTAACCTGGATCCGCAGACTTCCTGGGAAATTATGCAGATCCTTCAGGAAGCGAATGAAAGAGGCACAACCGTCCTTGTTGTCAGTCACAATCAGGAAATCGTCAACGCTATGAAGAAACGTGTCATAACGTTGAAGAAAGGCGTCGTGATCAGCGACGAACAGGAGGGTATGTATATCAATGAAGATTAGCTCATTTTTTTATTGTTTAAGACAGGGGTTCAAAAACCTCTGGCGGAACAAGATGTTCTCGGTCGCGTCTATCGCGACAATTTCAGCCTGTATTTTTCTGTTCGGCATATTTTTCTCGATCGTGATCAATTTTACGAATATCGTAAAGTCCGCTGAGGAAGACGTGCCGATTACGGTTTTCTTCAATGAGGGCACAACCACGGAGCGAATGAAGGAGATCGGTGAGGAAATCGCCGCGAACGACAAGGTGAAATCGGTTCAGTTCACATCGGCGGATGAAGCGTGGCAGGATTACCAGAATACGTATTTCAGCGAGAATCCCGATCTCGCGGCCGGCTTCGCGCAGGATAACCCGCTCGCGGGTTCCGATAACTACGCGGTATATCTTAATAACGTTGAGGATCAGCAGGATGTGGCCAGCTGGATCGAGACGATTGACGGCGTAAGATCGGTCCGTCAGTCAGAGGTCGCGGCGAATACGCTCAGCAATTTCAATGTTCTGATCGGCTATGTTTCAGCCGGCATTATTCTGATTCTTCTGGCGGTTTCTGTATTCCTGATAAGCAATACGGTCACAATCGGTATTACCGTTCGCAAAGAAGAAATCGCCATTATGAAATTTATCGGAGCCAAGGATATTTTTGTCTGGTTCCCGTTCCTTGTAGAGGGCATGCTGATCGGACTGATCGGCGCCGCGCTGCCGCTGTCGCTGCTTTATGTGCTTTATAAGCAGGCCGTGATATTTATTATGGACAGGTTCAGTATTCTTACAGGCCTGATCACATTCCTTCCGGCAAAGACAGTCTTCGAGGCTCTGATTCCTACGGCTCTGATACTGGGAATCGGCATCGGCTTCCTTGGAAGCTTCTCAACGACTCGTAAACATCTTAAAGTATAAAAGGGGAATCGCTTATGAAACTGCCCGGCAGACAGCTCGGCTGTCTAATACTGACCGGAGCCTTGCTCCTTACAAGTGTTTCGCCCGCTTTCGCGACGGATCTGCAGCAGCAGATCAACGACGCGGAGAGCCAGGGCGCGGCTCTCGCCAGTCAGAAAGATGAGGCCCAACAGAAAATTGACAGTCTCAGTTCCCAGCTGGACAGCGTGAAAGCCGAAATCACCACGACTGAAGCTTCGATTACCAGCAAGAATGACGAGATTGAGACCGCCGAGGAGGAGTACACACAGGCGAAAATCGTGGAAGAGAACCAGTATGAAGCTATGAAACTGCGCATTAAGTACATGTATGAGTACGGCAGCGGGCGGTTGATTACGGTTTTGTTGGAAGCGAGTGACATGAGTGATTTTCTGAATAAGGCGGAGTATGTACAGCAGCTCTCGTCCTATGACCGGAATAAACTGATCGAGTTTCAGGAGACAAGGGCCGAGGTTGAACGTCAGGAAGCGAAGCTCCAGCAGGAATACGAGGAACTGACAGCGCTTAAATCTGATTTGGAAACGAAACAGGCGGACGTGCAGTCCCTTGTCGCTCAGCAGGAAACTCTTTTGAATCAGCTTACGGCCAGTTTGGGGGAGAACGCGGAATTAGTTTCGGGTCTGCGGACGAAGCTTGCCGCTTATAATGAGCAGGTCGCGGCCGCGGCGAAAGCGACACAGGCTGCCCAGGCTGCCCAGGCGGAGCAAGCGGCTCAGGCGGCGCAGGTGTCCGTATCGACATCGTCAGGAAGCTCGTCCTCCTCATCGTCTTCTTCCAGCTCTGTTGTGAGCGGAAGCGGACAGTTTGTCAATCCCTGCCCGTCCGGATACCTGTCCAGTGGCTTCGGTTATCGGACGTATGACAATTCTTTTCATAAGGGAATTGATCTGGCGTGCTCAGCCGGCAATCCTATTTACGCGGCGGCGTCCGGCACGGTAATTATCGCCGGATACAGCGCCTCAGCCGGAAACTGGGTCGTAATAAACCATGGAAATGGCCTTGTGACAAAATACATGCACGCCTCGGCGCTTTATGTGTCGGCGGGGCAGACAGTGAGCGCGGGACAGCAGATCGCCGCTGTCGGCAGTACGGGTAACTCTTCCGGCAATCATCTGCATTTTCAGGTGGAAGTGAATGGTACGGCTGTCAACCCATATTTGTATTTATAGGGATTGGATTGAGTATATCCAGAGGGGTGTCTCCGGAATGTAAGTCCGCGGATTTACGTAAAAGAGACGCCCCTTTTATATACGGAGGCGCTTAAAGCGCGGAAAGGATTTTTTATGAACGAACAGGATTACGAGATTTACAAAGCGCTTGATGGCAAAAGCGAGGACTCGCCTGCCGGCGCGGCCGATCAGGAGACACCGGAAAAGACGGCGGTTGAGAGCGTTCCGGAAACAGGCGGGCCGGGGAACGAAGGAACGAAGAACGGAAGATACCGCCCGAAACGGGATAAGAAGCCCAAAAGTTTCGGAAAAGGCGTTCTGACAGGCGTTCTGGTGACACTTGGCGTAATGGTTGTCGCGTTTGTTTGCGTTTTCTTTTTGTGGGGGCAGTCGCTGGTCAAGGGCGTAAGCTCCGGAGGCGTTCTTTCAAGCGCCGCCGTCACGAAAATCGAGCTTCTGGAGAAGATGGTCGATAAATATTACCTGCATGATTATACGACCGATGACATGCGGGAAGGCATGTACGCCGGTCTGATCGAGGGCCTGGGAGATAAATACACGGTCTATTACAACCAGGAGGAGACGAAGGAACTGGAAGAGACGACTTCCGGTTCATATTCGGGAATCGGCGCGGTTTTCACGCAGGACAAGGACACGAATATTATCACGTGTCTGTCTGTTTATGGTGGGAGTCCCGCGGAAGAGGCGGGCATGGCCGCCGGCGATATCCTGTATAAAGTAAACGGCGAGGACATCACGGAGAAAAGTCTGACTGACGTTGTAAAGAATATCAAGGGAGAGGAAGGCACGACGGTTGACCTGACCCTCTATCGGGACGGACAGGAAATGACTATAACAGCTACGAGAAGATCCATTGAAATTCAGACAGTGTCGTACAAGATGATGGACAACCAGATCGGTTATATTAAGGTCACGGAATTTGAGGAAACGACGCTGGATCAGTTCAAGAAAGCGAAAGAGGATCTGACCGCCCAGGGCGCGGCCGGCCTGGTAATTGATCTGCGGGACAATCCGGGAGGAAACGTGGATACAGTCTGCGATATGCTGGATGAGCTTCTGCCACAAGGATTGATTGTGTACACAAAGGATAAAGACGGCAATGTCAAGAATTATTACTCGAAAGGTGACGACACGCTTGGAATGCCGCTTACGGTACTGGTCAACGAGAACAGCGCCAGCGCTTCTGAAATTTTCTCGGGAGCGGTTCAGGACAGAGGAATTGGAACAATTGTCGGAACCACGACCTATGGGAAGGGCGTCATGCAGTCCGTCTTTGATCTGAAAGATGGTACCGCGATCAAAATAACGACATTCGAGTACTTTACGCCGAACGGAAGAAGCATCAATGGCGTGGGCATCACGCCGGATGTTGAGGTGGCGGATCCGTCCGCGAAGGATTCCGCGGACGAGACGACGGACACACAGCTCCAAAAAGCGCTTGAAATCACTAAGAATGCCATGTAAAATAAAAGCAGTACATATATGGGGGGAGGATGAATATGAAAACTCTGATTAAGCACGGTTATATAATAGACCCAGCCTCGGGGCTGGAAGGAAAATACGACATTCTGATTGAGAACGGGAGAATTTCGGAAATCAGGGAAAACCTGCGGACGACCGCGAGCGTTGTGATAGAGGCGGAGAACTGCTATGTTATGCCCGGCTTTATCGATTTGCATACTCATCTTCGGGATCCTGGGTTTACGGAGAAGGAAACCTTAACGACAGGAAGCGAGGCGGCCGCCGCGGGAGGTTTCACGACCATCTGCGCGATGCCGAACACGAAGCCGGTCATGGACACGCCGGAGAAGCTCCTGGAATTACAAAGACGAGCCATGGACGAGGCAATCGTGAACGTAATTCAGCTGGGCGCCATTACGATGGGGCAGCAGGGCAGGGAACTGGCGGACATAGAGGGAATGGCGAAGGCAGGATGTCCCGCCGTCAGCGAAGATGGCAAGTCCGTAATGGACGAGAAGCTTTACGAGAAGGCGATGAGAATCGCCGCGGCGAACCGGATCGGTATTTTCGCTCATTGCGAGGACATCAATCTGGTGAAGGGCGGCGTGATGAATAAGGACAGTGTTTCGGAGCGGATGGGCCTTCCCGGAATCAGTAATGAGGTGGAAGACAGAATTGTGGAGCGGGATATCGGACTGGCGGAGCGAACCGGCGCGAAACTCCATTTGTGCCATTGCTCAACCGAGAAAAGCGTGGACCTGATCCGTCAGGCCAAGTCGCGCGGCGTACGCGTGACAGCGGAAGTCTGTCCGCATCATTTCACGCTTACGACAGAGGATATTCCCGGTGATGACGCGAACTATAAGATGAATCCGCCGATCCGGACAAAGCTCGATGTCGAGGCTCTGAAGGAAGGACTCAAAGAAGGCGTGATCGACGCGATCGCCACGGATCACGCGCCGCACACGGCCAAAGAGAAATCCGGCTCGATGCGTACGGCGCCATTTGGAATTGTAGGACTTGAGACGGCTCTCGGCCTTGCCATGACAGAGCTTGTGGAGCCCGGTGTTCTTACGCCTTCACAGCTCGCGAGCCGCATGAGCCTTACGCCGGCCAGAATACTTGGTATTGACAGGGGATCGCTTGAAATCGGCAAGATCGCCGATATTGTGATCTTTGACCCGAAATTCGAATATACGATCCGGGCGGAAGCAACCTGCTCCCGCGGCAAGAACTCGCCTTTTATCGGCCGGAAGGTCAGAGGGCGCGTTATGAACACGCTGGTTGCGGGAAGAATCGTGTATCGTTCGCAGTGGTAGACTTTTATTACGGAGGAGATAAGCTATGATCAGTCGCTTGATAAGCAATATAAAGAAAACAGACGCCCCGATCGTTGTGGGGCTCGATCCGATGCTGAGTTATATTCCTGACTCAATAAAGAATGAGGCGTACGCGGAGTTCGGCGAGACCCTTGAGGGAGCCGCCGAGGCAGTCTGGCAATTCAATAAGAAAATCATGGATAACACATATGATCTGATTCCGGCGGTCAAGCCGCAGATTGCTATGTATGAGCAGTTCGGCGTTCCCGGTGTCGCGGCCTTCGCGAAAACAGTCCGGTATTGCAAAGAGAAGGGACTGGTTGTCATCGGCGATGTCAAGCGAGGCGATATCGGATCGACTTCCGCGGCGTACGCGGCAGGTCACCTCGGAGAAGTACAGGTCGGTTCGAAATCATACGTCGCTTTTGACGAGGACTTCGCGACAGTGAATCCTTATCTGGGAAGCGACGGTGTAAATCCTTTTGTGGACGTCTGCAAGAAATATGACAAGGGCCTGTTTATTCTGGTTAAGACCTCAAATCCCAGCAGCGGGGAATTCCAGGACCGCCTGATCGATGGCCGTCCTCTCTATGAGTGGGTAGGCGAGCAGGTCGCGAAATGGGGCGAGGATTGTGTCGACGGCGCCTACAGCAATATTGGAGCGGTAGTCGGCGCTACGTATCCGGAGATGGGCAAGACGCTTCGGCGTATCATGCCTAAGAGCTTTATCCTGGTGCCCGGTTATGGCGCGCAGGGAGGTAAGGGCAAGGATCTGGTCCATTTCTTTAACGAGGATGGACTCGGCGCGATCGTAAACTCATCCCGCGGCATTATCGCGGCGTATAAGCAGGAAGCTTACGCGAAGTATGGGGAAGAGAATTTCGCCGACGCCTCCAGAGCGGCGGTCGAGGCTATGACCGCGGATATCCGGCAGGCGCTTGGCAAATAACAGGAGAGTAAGATGAGCGCGAAGAGAATGGAAACAGTCGAGGTGATCTCCCAGGAGGAGATTGCTTCCGGAATATTCAGTATGTGGGCGCGGACAGAGAAGATCGCCGCGCTGGCTAAGGCGGGACAGTTCGTCTCCGTGTTCTGCGCGGACGGAACGCGCCTTTTGCCAAGACCGATCAGTCTGTGCGAAATCGAGGGCGAGACGGGACGGATTCGTCTCGTTTACCGTATCGCCGGCGCGGGAACAGAAGAGTTCGCCTCGCTGAAGGCGGGCGATCAGGCACAGATGATGGGGCCCCTTGGAAACGGCTTCAGTCCGAGACCGGGGCGCGCGCTTTTGATTGGCGGTGGAATCGGCATTCCTCCGATGGTCGGTCTGGGGCGCGAGTTGAAACGCTATAATGTGCCCGTCGTGTCTGTGTGCGGGTATCGAGACGAGAGATTTCTGACTCGTGAGCTGCGGGAGAACGGCGAGCTCTATATAGCCACGGAGGATGGAAGCAGTGGAACGAAAGGCACGGTTCTGGACGCGATCCGGGAGCGTCAGATAAGCGGCGACGTAATTTACGCCTGCGGGCCGACACCGATGCTCCGCGCGCTTAAGGAATACGCGGCGAAGATCAATGTTCCCTGTTACCTGTCACTCGAGGAGCGTATGGCTTGCGGAATCGGCGCCTGTCTGGGCTGCGTCTGTAAGAGCCATGAGACGGACGAGCACAGTAAGGTCCGCAACAAAAGAGTTTGCGCGGACGGCCCTGTATTCCTGGCGACGGAGGTTGAGTTTTGATGAACACAAAAGTGAATCTGGCCGGTGTCGAGCTTAAAAATCCGGTCATGACAGCGTCGGGCACATTTGGTTCCGGTATGGAATACGCGGAGTTCGTGGACCTGAATAAACTGGGAGCCGTGGTTACCAAGGGCGTGGCGAATGTACCGTGGGAGGGCAATCCCACACCGAGAATCGCCGAAACCTACGGTGGCATGCTGAACGCGGTAGGCCTTCAGAATCCCGGTGTGGACACCCTTATTGAGAGAGATCTGCCTTTTCTCGCGAAATTTGACACGAAGGTAATCGTGAATGTTTGCGGGCATTCCGCCGATGAGTATATCGAAGTCGCGGAACGACTTTCTGACGAAGAAGTCGATTTGCTGGAAATCAATATTTCCTGCCCGAACGTGCGGCAGGGTGGCATCGCCTTCGGGCAGGACCCGGCGGCGGTCGAGGAAATTACGCGAGAAATCAAGCGTCACGCGAAGCAGCCGGTCATCATGAAGCTGAGCCCGAACGTGACGGATATTACAGAAATCGCGAAAGCGGCGGAAGCGGGAGGCGCGGACGCGCTTTCTCTGATCAATACGCTGACAGGCATGAAAATAGACATCCACAGAAGAGACTTTGTCCTGGCGAATAAGACCGGCGGTCTTTCCGGCCCGGCCATTAAGCCGATTGCCGTGCGCATGGTCTACCAGACGGCGAAGGCGGTTCATATTCCCATAATCGGAATGGGCGGCATCCGTAACGCGGACGACGCGGTCGAGTTCCTGCTCGCGGGAGCCACGGCGGTAGCGGTAGGAACGGCTAACTTCCGGGATCCCATGGCGACAGAGAAAATAGCCGCCGGGATTGAGGATTATCTGGCAAAATACAATTTCGATGACGTAAACAGCCTGATTGGCCTTGTGAAATAGCGGTAAAAGGATTAGAATCTGAGAGGAGACGGAATATGGAACAATACAAGGAAGAGTTTATCGAGTTCATGGTTGATTGCGAAGTCCTGAAATTCGGTGATTTTGTGACGAAAAGCGGTCGGAAGACGCCCTTTTTCATCAATACGGGTTTTTACCGCTCAGGAGCGCAGCTGCGCAGGCTTGGCGAGTATTACGCCCGCGCGATCAACGAGAGCTTCGGGTTTGATTTTGACGTTTTATTCGGGCCCGCGTATAAGGGAATTCCTCTTACGGTGGCGACGACAATGGCGATCAGCGAATTATATGGCAAGGACATCCGGTATTGCTCAAATCGTAAAGAAGTAAAAGACCACGGCGATAAGGGAATCCTTCTTGGCGGTCCGGTCGGCGATGGGGACCGTGTTGTCATCATAGAAGATGTTACTACGGCCGGAACCTCCATTCAGGAAACACTGCCGATTCTGCGCGCGCGCGGGAACGTGGAAACGCTCGGACTGGTCGTCTCCGTGGATCGTATGGAGCGAGGACAGGGAGAAAAGAGCGCTTTGGCTGAAATCGAGGAGAAATACGGTCTGAAGACGACCGCAATCGTCACGATGGGCGATGTTGTGGAGAGACTTTACAATAAACCTTATAAGGGACGCGTCATTATTGACGACACTCTTAAAATGGCAATCGATCAATATTACGAGACATATGGCGTTCGATAATTTATCTGGAGGCGGAACTATGAATGAGGCAGCGTATAATACAATGAAACATGTAGGCGGCGGAAGCATCGCGCTCGGCGTTATCGCGATAGCGGCCGGCATCGCCGTAGGTGTTCTTTCAATCGTGAATGGCGCGAGATTATTGTCTCGTAAGTCATCTCTGACTTTTTAGCGGCCAGTGGAAAGAGGTATTTTGGTGAAATTTGGAACCGCGGGTAAAATTCGGGTGATCGGCATGATCACTTTCGCTTTGTATTTGATCGCGTTAGTATACTTTTTGTTCTTTTCGGAAAGCTACGGACGCACTGTCGTAGCGAACACGTATCATTATAACCTGATTCCGTTTAAGGAGATCCGACGATTCTGGGATAATCGCGCGCTTCTTGGCGCCCAGGTTGTTTTCACGAATCTTTTTGGCAACGTGATCGCTTTCATGCCATTTGGCTTTTTCCTGCCGCTGATCACGAAGCGGCGTTCGGGCTTTGGAAACACGGTATTGCTGGCGTTCTGCTCGAGCCTTCTTGTGGAGCTGATCCAGCTTCTTTGCAGAGTCGGGGCTTTTGATGTAGACGACATGATTTTGAACACGCTCGGCGGAGCGTTGGGTTGTATTTTGTATTATATCTGTCATTGGATAAGGAGAGCGGTTAGAGAATGAGAAGCAGAAAAGCGCGCAGAATACGAGGAAACAGGAAATATGGATGCGCGAAGAAGGAACCGGCCCGAAAGGGAATCGTTTCCCTTACCGTCTGGCTTCTCGCGTTTATTTTTCTGGTAATGCTCGTTATGGCGGCCTATGTGGAAGGCGGCGCCGCGCAGGCGGTAATCGGAGCGTTTGGAATTATATCCGCGGGTCTCGCGGTGTTTGGAATATGGATCGGCTTTGACAGCCTTCACGAGCCGGACCGGGCGTATGGCGTTTCCCGGGTGGCAATCGGGCTGAATATCATACTATTGATACTTTTTATTATTATTTTTGTCATGGGAGCGGCGAGCTAATGGAACTGAACGAAGAAAGATATCAGCTGGTCATGGAGAGGATCAGTGGTATAATGGAGGAAGAAACAGTACAGGAGCCATATCGGGATTATTTCCGGATCGTGGCTTCTTTTATTGGAGAAATTAAAAATTATATGGAGGCGCTTCAGTCGGGAGAGCTTCAGAAAGCTCCGGAAAAAACATGGCAGGAGTATAACCGGAGACTCTACGCGGACATGATCGGCGAGCGTTACGAAAGCTGCTACGCGAATCCGGCCTTCGCGGCGCGTGTCTTCGGGCCGGAGGCGTCAGATTACGCGAGGCTTTTATCATTTCTTTACGCGGAGATCCGCGGCATGATTCCTTACGCGAGCGAGGGGAATAAAGAGGCGGTCACGATTCTGGCCGAGCTTTTTGTGGAGGTCTACTGCAAGTTCGAGGGAGAAATCCCGCCATACGCGGGCCTTCGCGAGATCGTGTACTGGTACGCCTGGGATTATCTGGACTTTTTTACGCGAAGACGCGTCAGAGAACAGGTCGACCCTGAGCTGGATTTCGCGGAGAGGATTCTGGAAGAGGCGGACCGGCGCGCCCGAAGCGGGAACGAGGATCTCTCGTACTTGTATTATTACGGGGAATATATCGATGACGCGGTCAGGGCCGGCGCGGCGTTCGTAAATCATCTTCCGGAGAGAGAGATCAAGCGTATGGCCGACGCGTACGTAAATGGGTATATACTTGGTTTCAAAAGAGAGAAAAAAGACCTGAGTCGTAAGAAAACCGTGAACATCCGTTATCAGATGGGTTTTGAGCGTGTTGTCGCGGAAGCCGTCCGCGGATTTAAAGCGGCTGGATTAAGACCGGTCATTTACAGGGCGGCTGTCGGAATCCACACGAAACGCGGTATGAGTAAGGTTGGCTATTATGGCGCCGCGCCAAACAGGCAATACGAGTATGACCACAGACAGGATCAGGCGATTTTTCTGGACAAGCGGTATGTAAACCGAAAACTGGAAATCCTGCGGCAGTCCTTTGAGGAATTCAAGACACCGGCGAGAGAGATGGCGGGACCCGCCGTGATCGAGACGTTCGGGGAGATGCCCTTCGCGCCGGAGGCCAAAAGCGCGGCCGCCGTTCTGAATGAAAGGCAGCGGGAGCGTATGGTTTACTATGAGAGTCAGGCTTCCCTTATCACGAACGAGTATATTCCCGGTGAGGAAAGAAGTTTTACGATTATCTCTTTTCCGACACCCGAGATCGGGAAGGCGTATCCGGAGATTTTCCGCGACGTGATACAGATCAACACGCTGGATTATAAGAAATACGAAGAGGTTCAGCAGAAACTGATCAACGCGCTCGACCGGGGCCTGGCGGCGGAAATTATCGGGCGGGGCAAGAACCACACAAGGCTCACCGTGGCTTTCACGCCTCTTTCTGACCCGGAGAGGGAAACAATTTTCGAGAACTGTGTCGCGGACGTGAACATACCGGTAGGAGAGGTGTTCACATCGCCCCGGCTAAAGGGGACGAACGGAATTCTTCACGTGACCGGAGTTTTTCTGGAAGGCCTGTTTTACAAGGATCTGGAGCTTACGTTCACAGATGGGATGGTGACGGATTACAGCTGCGGGAATTTCGAGACGGAAGAAGAGAACCGGAAATATATTTTTGAGAACCTGCTTCAAAATCACGAGTCACTTCCGCTGGGAGAATTCGCGATCGGAACGAACACGTTCGCTTATGTGATGGCGGAAAAATATCATATTCAGGACCGGATGCCGATTTTGATCGCCGAAAAAATGGGGCCGCATTTCGCGGTTGGCGACACCTGCTACAGTCATGAGGAAGACCTGAAGGTATACAACTCGGACGGTAAGGAAATAATCGCCAGGGAGAACACCTGCTCCGCGAAACGGAAAGAGAATCCGGATCAGGCTTATTTTCAATGTCACACCGATATCACGATCCCTTATAGTGAGCTCGGGGAAATCAACGCGCTGTCCGCGGAAGGCGGAAAAATCACGCTGATCCGGGACGGACGCTTTGTTCTTGAAGGCACCGGTTTTCTGAACGAGCCTTTTAGTAAAGTTGAAGAGGAAAGCTTTTTGTTATAAACAGCCCGATAGAATTTAATTAGAATATATAATAACTGTTCCCCGGCCCCATGATTGACAAGGACCGGGGAATCTCGTAAGATGACATTAAAGTAATTATAAATAGGAGTGTATTTATCACTTTCGCTAATAACTCGCTGGCTGTCGAACAATAAGGAGGATGGGTATGGCGCAGGTTGGAATCGTAATGGGAAGCGACTCGGATCTTGAAGTAATGAGCAAGGCCGCGGAGCTTTTGGACCGCTTCGGCATTACTTATGAAATGACAATTATATCGGCTCACAGGGAGCCGGATGTTTTCTTCGAGTACGCGAAAACCGCGGAAAGTAAGGGATTCAAGGTAATCATCGCGGGCGCGGGCATGGCGGCGCATCTGCCGGGCATGTGCGCGGCGATTTTTCCGCTTCCGGTCATCGGCGTGCCACTTTATGACAAGACGACAGGCGGAATGGACGCTGTCTACTCAATCCTGCAGATGCCGCCTTCTGTGCCGGTAGCGACGGTCGCGATCGGCGGCGGCGTGAACGCGGCGGTACTCGCGGCGAGAATGCTGGCGATTTCGGACGCCGGAATTCGCGAAAAGCTCAAGGAATACGTTAAGGAGACGAAAGAGAGTGTTCAGACCAAGGCGGCGAAGCTGGACGAGGTCGGTTATAAAGAGTATCTGAAGCAAAAGAACGAGAAAAGATAGCGAAGATGGAGGAGCGTATGGATTACAAAAAAGCGGGCGTTGATATCGAGGCCGGTTACAAGGCGGTTGAACTGATGAAGGAGCATGTGGCGTCGACAATGCGTCCGGAAGTCCTGACGAACCTGGGAGGCTTTTCGGGAGCTTTCTCAATGGAACGCTTCAAACAGATGGAGAAGCCTGTGCTGGTCTCCGGAACAGATGGCGTGGGCACGAAGTTGAAGCTGGCTTTTCTGCTGGATAAGCATGACACGGTCGGAATCGACTGCGTGGCGATGTGCGTGAACGATATCGCCTGCGCCGGCGGGGAGCCGCTCTTTTTCCTGGATTATATCGCGTGTGGGCACAACGAGCCGGAGAAAATCGCGGCCATCGTGAGCGGTGTCGCGGAGGGCTGCCGTCAGGCGGGCGCTTCGCTGATCGGCGGCGAGACAGCGGAGATGCCGGGCTTTTACCCGCCGGATGAGTATGATCTCGCGGGTTTCGCGGTCGGTGTTGTGGACGAGAAAGATTTGATTACCGGTCAGAAGCTGAAGGATGGGGACGTATTGATCGGCCTGTCTTCTTCCGGCGTACACAGCAATGGCTTCTCGCTTGTCCGGAGCATTGTGAATATGAGCCGCTCCTCTCTGGATCGTTATGATGAGAGACTTCAGGCGTCCTGGGGCGAGGCTCTTTTAAGACCGACGAAGATCTACGTGAAAGCGCTCAAAGCGCTTAAGGACGCGGATGTTACTGTGAAAGGCTGCAGCCATATAACAGGCGGCGGCTTCTATGAGAATATTCCCCGGATGCTTCCGGACGGCCTTATGGCAGTGGTGAAGCAGGCCAGCTATCCGATTCCGGAGATTTTCCCGATCCTTCAGAAAAACGGGCGTCTTACGGACAAGGAAATGTATAATACCTTTAATATGGGACTGGGTATGGTTCTCGGCGTCGCTCCCGAAGAGGCGGAGAAGACGATCAAGATTCTGGAGGCGGCAGGCGAGAAGGCTTACACGGTCGGCCGTGTGGAATCCGGAGAAAAGAGCGTTGTCTTATGCTGAGAGTCGTAGTTCTGATTTCCGGCGGAGGAACGAATCTTCAGGCGATAATCGACGCGGTCCGGAATGGACGTATACAGAATACCGAGATCGCGGAGGTCATCAGCAGCGGTCCGGAGGCGTATGGTCTGGTTCGGGCGGCGAAAGCCGGTGTTTTGGCGGTCACGATCTCGCCGAAAGCGTTCGAGACAAGGAAGGCGTTCGAGAAGGCTCTTCTGGACGAGCTGAACCGGGTGAATCCGGATTTGATCGTTCTCGCGGGCTATCTCGTGAAGATACCGATGGACGTGGTCCGGGAGTACGAAAGACGTATTATCAATATTCACCCTTCACTGATTCCCTCATTTTGCGGTAAAGGTTTCTATGGGTTGAAAGTACATGAGGCGGCGCTCGCGAGGGGCGTTAAGATTACGGGCGCCACAGTTCATTACGTGGACGAGGAACTCGACGCCGGCCCGATTCTGAAACAGAAGGCAGTCGAGGTACCGGAAGGAATCACGGCGGAGGAATTACAGCGCAAGGTCATGGAAGAGGCGGAATGGGTTATTTTGCCGGAGGCCATCGCGGAGCTTGCCCGGAAGGAGAATAAAGAATGAAAATACTGATTATCGGCGGAGGCGGAAGAGAGCACGCGTTGGCGTGGAAAATATCTCAGAGTCCGAAGGTCACGAAAATATATTGCGCGCCGGGCAACGCCGGTATCGCGAAGCTCGCGGAGCTCGTGGATATCGGAGTCATGGAATTCGACCGGCTGGTGGATTTCGCCGAGGAAAAGGGAATTGACCTGACGGTCGTCGGCATGGACGACCCGCTTGTCGGCGGAATTGTGGATGTTTTTGAGAGCAGAGGACTGCGCGTTTTCGGGCCTCGTAAAAACGCGGCGATTCTGGAGGGTTCCAAAGCTTTTTCCAAGGATTTCATGAGAAAATATAATATCCCTACGGCGGATTACCGGATTTTTACCGACGCGGCGGAGGCGGAGTCTTATCTGGAGACGGCTTCGTACCCGATCGTGCTGAAGGCGTCGGGACTCGCCATGGGCAAAGGCGTTCTGATCTGCGCCGACCGCGCGGAAGCGCTTGAGGGTGTCCGTACCATCATGGTCGATAAGAAATTCGGCTCGGCGGGAGAAGAGCTGGTCGTTGAGGAGTTTTTGACGGGCCGCGAGGTTTCCGTGCTTACCTTCACGGACGGGAAGACGGTCCGCGTGATGACCTCGGCGCAGGATCACAAGCGCGCGCTGGATGGCGACAAGGGACTTAACACGGGCGGTATGGGGACGTTTTCGCCCAGCCCGTTTTACACAAAGGAACTCGCGGAATACTGCGAGAAAAATATCTTCCAGCCTACGGTGGACGCGGCGCGGAAGGAAGGCAGAGAGTTCAAGGGCGTGATTTTTTATGGCCTGATCCTGACGGAAAAGGGGCCTAAGCTGCTCGAGTATAACGCGAGATTCGGGGATCCGGAAGCGCAGGTCGTGCTGCCTCGTATGCGCGGGGATATTGTGGAAATCATGGAAGCGTGCGTGGATGGGACGCTGGACCATTACGCGCTGGAGTTTGAGGATAACGCCGCGGTCTGCGTTGTGCTCGCCTCCGCGGGTTATCCCCTGAAATATGAGAAGGGCAAGGTCATTAACGGCCTGGAGCGCTTCGAGAATACCGATGGCTATTATTGTTTTCACGCCGGGACACGGCTTGAGGACGGAAAAATCCTGACAAACGGGGGAAGAGTCCTCGGCGTGACCGCTCTGGGAGCGGATCTGAAAGAAGCCAGAGCGAACGCGTATAAGGCTTCCGAATGGGTCGACTTCGATGGCAAATACTGCCGCGGTGATATAGGAAAGGCAATTGACGAGGCTTAACTCTCAGGACTTAAGAAAGTATTAAAATTGTTGACAAAAGCGGGCAATCATTCCTATAATAAAAAGTGTATTTTATTCAAAATAAGGGACTTTTTACGAAGGAGAATAAAGATGAAGAAACGATTTCCCGCTTTTGTGGCGACGCTGTGTTTGCTGGTTCTGTTAGTAGGTAACGCGGCCTTCGCGACGAACAGCAGCTCGACAGGCTCGTCGGTAACCGTGAACGGAACGGCTATGACGATGACGTCTGAATATAGCAGCAGTGAGATACCGGATGGATTTTACGAGGCGAAGCTGGACTACCAGGGAACGACGTATTTCGGGGGACTGGACAGGAAGACCGAGAGCGTGAAGCTTTTTTATCTGGTGAATTCATCGGACGCGTCTTTGAACGGTTTCTATTTACTGAGCTCGGACGGGACTTTTTACAAATATAACAGCGTGACGCTCAGCGAGAAGACATTGATGGTGCTTACGCCGGACAGCAGCGTTACGGTACCGGATGGTTATACCCAGACGAGGGCGGCAATCGGCGACAAGATGACGGATGTCTGGGTCGCGGATTCCGCGACGACCGGCACGTATCTGGTTTATGGAAGTCTTGACGGCACGAATCTGGGCTGGTTCATCTACAGCCAGACAGATGGTACCGTGTCGAAGTATGACACGGCTTCCAATGATAAGATCACAGAGCTTCAGACGTCGGTCTCGAACCTGCAGTCTGAGCTTAAGGATATGAACGCGAAATACAACAACGACATCGGCAAAGCGAAGAATATCTATCTGATTGAGCTGGTGCTCTGCGTGGTTTTCTTCTTCCTGATGTTGAACGCGATCATCAAGCGCAGACATAAGACACTGGATCTTGAGGAGCGTATTATCGATCTGAAGCGCAACGGCGGGCAGGAAACGCAGAACTTCAGTAAGCGCGAGGCGAGACGTAACGCGAAAATGGACGCCAAGGCGGAACGCAGACTCACGAAGGACGACAAGGTGAATGACCGTATCGCCCGCAAGGCGGAGGATGACAGGCCAATCGCGGAGACACTGAAGAACGCGTACGCCGACGAGGCGGAGGAAGAGCCGATCATCGCCTCCGGACAGAGCGCGGCCGCGGATCCCGGCGTGACAGGATCGCTTCCGAATCTGGCGGATGAGTTTGATGATTATTTTGACGCGGATGAGGAAACATGGCAGGATGACAAGCTTCCGGACGTAGATGAGGAGCCGGCGGCACCGGTTCGGAGCCTGAAGCAGGCGAAATCCAGATCCGCCGTTTCCGACGCGACGAAGATTATTGATACCGGAGCGGTTGAGGCCGCCCGTAAGGGACGAGCTCCCGTGTCACCGGAGGACCGTGTGGTAACGATGGCCGCGGCGGGAGATTCCAGTGATTTTGATCTGGATCTTCTGGAGAAGAATCTGGCCGAGATGACAGACAAGGTTATGAATGACAAGCTTGAGCCGGGTGAGAGAGCTCTGGAATCAGAGCCTGAGCCGGCGCCCCGTCAGATGAAGAGCACTACAGCGGATATTGCCGAGGTCATTCAAAGCGATGAAGATGATGATTTCAAGATGGATATTATAGACTTGGATTAATTTATAGGACACGGTAAACGATGATTTAGATTAAGCCGTCGATACAATAATAAGAGGTATGCTTCGGCACGCCTCTTTTTATTCACGCGTAAGACATGGGGAGGATTACTATGAGAAGGAAAACGTGGATACCGATATATGTTATATTGACAGCGGCGCTTGTTTTCGCGGGCTGCGGTGGAGCCGCCACAACACAGAACGCGGAGGACGCGGGAACGAGTCAGAGCGCGTCGTCGGATGCCAGCGGACAGGCAGCGGAATCGACAACTGCCGGCACGAAGACAGATGGCGCGAAAACCGACAGCGCGGCCGGAGACAACAGCGCGGCAGCCAAGGGTCAAAGCGCTGCCGCGGCAACGGACACAACAACCGCGGCTCCGGTTACGGTGACACTCACCTATAGTAACGAGGACGCGACCGCGTTTACGACAGAAAGCGTCACCATTCCTGAGCTGACGCCACAGGCGCTGCTGGACGCGCTGGCGGCCAGGGAGGCGATTCCTTCGGGCGTGAAGGCGCTGGACTTTAATAAGACTACCGACAGTACGGGATTGAAGCTGGAGCTGAATCTTTCTTCCGAGTTTCAGACAGCGCTCAACAACTCAGGCACCACGGGCGAGTATATGACGTTGGGCGCTGTGATTAATACTTTTCTGGACGCGTATCAGGCGAGCGGAATCAAGCTTCTGAATGAGGGTCAGCCGATGGAGTCATCACACGCGGGAGAACTGAGCGGTTATCGAGGCAGATACAAGTAACAGGAAACATTCTCAAAGCGACTTGACAGAGCAGGCTATCTGTTATATTATTTATATAACAGATAGCTTTTTTCTGCTTTTGTAACAGGAGCATAGAGAAATGGGTGATGAAGTATGCTTATCAAGGTAGATTTTAACAGCGATGAGGCTCTGTACATGCAGTTGCGCAATCAGATCATTATCGGAATCGCGACTTCCGTGATTCATGAGGGAGACGCGCTGCCATCGGTCCGGCAATTGGCGGACACGATCGGGATCAATATGCACACGGTCAATAAAGCCTACAGCGTGCTGAAGCAGGAGGGCTTTATACGGCTTGACCGCCGCAAGGGAGCCGTCATAGCGATTGATGTCGATAAGATCAACGCGTTGGCTGAAATGAAGGAAGCGCTGACTGTTTTACTCGCGGCCGGGTCCTGCAAGAACATTACGCGTGACGAGGTACATGAGCTTGTTGACCAGATTTTTGACGAGTACAGTTAACAGCCCGCGCGGAAGAATTTAAGTTACGGATTCGGTCTTTTCGGCCGGAGACGGGCAAGGAGTGAAGATGAAGGCTTACACGAAACAGGCCATGAAGGCGCTTCAATACGCGAGAAGCGTATCGAAGAAGCTGGGGCATAATTACATAGGCACGGAGCATTTGCTGCTCGGGCTGCGCCATGAGTATACGGGCGTCGCGGGGCAGATTCTGGCGGAATGCGGCGCGGATGAGGAGAAGATCCAGCAGATTATCACGAATCTTGTGGCGCCTGACACTCCGGTCGATACCGCGGACAGAGATGGCATTACGCCGAGACTGGAAGCGATACTTGAGGAGAGCTCGATTTACGCGGAAGCGTACGGAAGCAGTGAGAGCGGGACGGAGCATATGCTTCTGGCCATTATTCGAGACACGGACTGCGTGGCCGCGAGAATATTGGTGACACTTGATATTTCGCTTCAGACAGTATATCTGATGATTACACAGATTCTCGGTGAGGATCTGGATGACGTAATCGCGGATAAGACCGGCCGCGCGCAGGGCGGCGGGAAACTACTAGAGCAGTATAGCCTGGATTTGACGAAGAAGGCGGCGGAACGCGCGCTGGATCCTGTAATCGGGCGGGAGAATGAGATAGCCCGTGTTATTCAGATCCTGAGCCGGAGAACGAAGAATAATCCATGTCTGATCGGAGAGCCGGGTGTCGGCAAGAGCGCGATCGTCGAGGGACTTGCCCAGCAGATAACGGATGGGCTCGTTCCGGACCAAATGCGAAATAAGCGCGTACTGACGTTGGATTTGTCAGGGATGGTCGCCGGATCGAAATACCGCGGTGAGTTCGAGGAGCGAATGAAGGGCGTTATACAGGAGGTTCAGCAGGAGGGCAATGTGATTGTGTTCCTGGATGAGGTACACACGATTATCGGCGCGGGCGGCGCGGAAGGAGCGCTTGACGCGGCGAATATTCTGAAGCCGGCGCTCGCGAGAGGCGAGTTCCAGCTGATCGGAGCCACGACAATCGCGGAGTATCGCAAATACATTGAGAAGGACGCCGCTTTGGAACGCCGTTTTCAGCCCATCATGGTGGAGGAGCCTTCCGAGGCTATGAGTGTTTCCATATTAAGCGGACTGCGGTCAAGATATGAGAAGTTTCATGGCGTTACGATTACGGATGAGGCCATTGAGAACGCGGTGAAGCTTTCCGAGAGATATATCACGGACAGAAATCTCCCGGATAAGGCGATTGACGTTCTCGATGAGGCTTGTTCCAAGGTACGCTTGAATGGTTTTCGCGTATCACCTCGTATTAAGGAACTGGAGGATCGACAGGTTAAGCTCTCCGGAGAGAGAGAGGACGCGCTTTCCCGCGGCTCGGTGGCGGAGGCGGCGCTTCTTAATAAGGAATACGAGGATACCCGTGAGAAACTGGAGAACGCGAGGAAGCGCTTTTCCGGAAGGAAGGGCGTGAATGGCCCGGAAGTCAGCGGGGACGCGGTTTCCATTGTTGTGTCAGAATGGACTAAAATACCGGTTACGAAGCTCGCGGAGACAGAAAGCGAGCGGCTTATGAAGCTGGAGTCGGTGCTGCACCGCCGCGTGATTTCTCAGAATGAGGCGGTCTCGGCTGTTGCCAAAGCCGTTAAGAGAGGACGCGTGGGTCTGAAGGATCCCGGAAGACCGATTGGATCGTTCCTATTCCTGGGGCCTACCGGAGTCGGCAAAACAGAGCTTTCCAAAGCGTTGGCGGAAGCGCTGTTCCAATCCGAGGACGCGATGATCCGCGTGGATATGACAGAATACATGGAGAAGCACAGTGTGGCGAAACTGATTGGGTCGCCTCCCGGCTATGTAGGGCATGATGAGGGCGGACAGCTCAGTGAGAAGGTGCGTCGGAATCCGTATTCCGTAATCCTTTTTGACGAAATTGAGAAAGCGCATCCGGATGTTTTTAATATTCTGCTGCAGGTTCTGGACGATGGCCATATCACGGACTCCAAGGGACGCAAGGTGGATTTCAAGAATACGGTGATCATTATGACATCCAACGCGGGAGCCAAGACAATCGTGGACAACAGACCGCTTGGTTTCGCGGCGGCTGACTCGGCCGAGCAGGATTATAAAGCCATGAAGGCCAGAGTCATGGATGAGGTCAAACGGATTTTTCGTCCGGAGTTTCTGAACAGAATCGACGAAATCATCGTGTTTCACGCGCTTACGACGAACGACCTTGAGAAAATTGCCGGGTTAATGCTGCGCCAGCTGACGAAACGGCTGGAGGAGCAGATGAACATTAAATTAATAATACGGGAATCGGTTCGCAAGTATATCGTCGAGAAGGGAACAGACCAAAAATTCGGCGCGAGACCTCTTCGCAGAGCGATCCAGAACGAGCTGGAGGATCCGGTTTCGGACGCGGTGCTCTCGGGCGAGATTCGCGAAGGAGACAGAGTCGAGCTTGGAACGCGCCAGGGTAAGCTGCGTTTTTACCATATGGACAACGCGCGTCCGGGTGACAAGACAGATTCAAGTCACACTGGAAAAACAGAACGCGGTATTGTATAATTGACTCAGTTAGCAGTATATATTCATAGGAGGTCAACATCATGGCAGCAGTTAAAGAGCTGATTCGCTCGGAATCGGACGGTTCCATCAGTTTTGGGGATTATACGCTCGCGAGCAAGACGAAGCTTGACGATTACGAATTTAAAGGCGATATTTATAAAGTTAAAACATATCAGGAAATAACGAAGCTGGAGCGTAACGGGATGTTCGTGTATGAGTCTGTTCCGGGCACTTCCGTAACGTCTTTCCGAGCGGATGACGCCGGGCTGGACTTTACGGTTGAGGGCAGCGAGGACGCTCAGATCACCGTTGAGTTGGAAGAAGACAAGGAATACGAAGTATTCGTGAATAGTGAGTCGATCGGCAAGATGACGACGAATCTCGGAGGCAAGCTGAGCGTCAATGTTGAGCTTGAAGACGGCGTAAGCGCGCGTATTCAGGTTCGCGGGTAAGCTCTATGGCAAAAGCTAAGACAGTTTATTACTGTCAGAATTGCGGATATGAGTCCGGCAAGTGGGCGGGTCAGTGCCCTTCTTGTAAGGAATGGAATACATTTGTGGAAGAGGTCGTTTCGCCGAAGACCGGCGGACGCGCGAAGAGAACCACTCCCGCGGCGTCTCCGATGACTTTTTCACAAATCAGCGCGAGTCATGACGAGCGCGTCAGGATCGGTATTGAGGAAATGGATCGCGTTTTGGGAGGCGGGGTTGTCCCCGGCTCCCTTATTCTTGTCGGCGGGGATCCCGGAATCGGTAAGTCCACGCTCCTTCTTCAGGTATGCCAGAAAATGTGCCAGGAAGGGCACAAGATTCTTTATGTGTCCGGAGAGGAATCCCTGCGGCAGATCAAACTGAGAGCGCTGCGAATCGGTGAGTTCACGGATGATTTGTCTTTGCTATGTGAAACAAGTCTGGAGACGATTCAGGATACTATTGAGCGAATGAAGCCGGAAATCGTCGTGATCGACTCGATTCAGACGATGTACAACGAATCGGTCAGCTCGGCTCCCGGCAGCGTTTCCCAGGTGCGGGAGACGACCGGTATCCTTATGCGGATCGCGAAGGTTCTGAATATCACGATTTTTATTATCGGTCATGTGACGAAGGAAGGCACGGTCGCCGGCCCGAGAGTGCTGGAGCATATGGTGGACACAGTGCTGTATTTCGAGGGCGAGCGCAATGTTTCCTACCGGATTCTGCGCGGCGTTAAGAACCGTTTCGGTTCCACGAACGAGATCGGTGTTTTTGAAATGCGGGACGCGGGACTTGTCGAAGTGCCGAACCCGTCCGAGTTCATGCTGCAGGGAAGGCCGGAGAACGCTTCCGGGGCTGTTGTGGCATGCTCACTTGAAGGTCAGAGACCGATTCTGGTTGAGATACAGGCGCTTGTTTGTCGGACCAGCTTCGGTTTCCCGCGGAGAACCGCGAACGGCGCGGATTATAACAGAGTTAATCTGCTGATGGCGGTTCTTGAGAAGCGCGTCGGACTGAAGCTGTCGGATTGTGACGCTTACGTGAATCTGGCCGGAGGAATCCGGATGAATGAGCCGGCGATGGACTTAGGTATCGTAATGGCGCTCATATCCAGTTTTCGCGACAGGCCGATCAGCAGCCGGACAATGGTTTTTGGCGAGGTGGGACTGAGCGGCGAGGTCAGAGGTGTCAGCCTGCCGGAGCAGCGCGTCGCCGAGGCGAAGAAGCTTGGTTTTACGAGATGTATTGTTCCGAAGGTATGTCTGCGGAATCTTTCCAAGATCAAGGGAATTGAGATTATAGGCGTAAGTTCTGTAAGAGACGCGATGGATATAGAGTAATGGCGGCTTGACTTTTTTGCCTCGAGTGCCTATACTGTATTAGATAGATTCAAATACCATGAAACACGGATTGTAACACAATGAGGTAAATATAATGAGACAATATGTTCTGGTAACAGAGAGTGGTTCTGATCTTTCGCCTGAGATAGCCGGGAAATACGGTATCCGGGTTCTGCCCATGTATGTTCAGATGGATGACGACACCTACGCGGATGGCGTGATCAGTTCCGCCGACATGCTGAAGAGATGCGCGGCGGAGAAGATCATTCCGAGGACATCGGCGCCGAATCCGGACGACTTCGCTCGATTGTATCGGGAAATTCGCGAGGAACAGCCGGACTCGGTCATTGTTCATATCGCGTATTCGGCGAAGACAACCTGCTCTTATCAGAACGCTCTGCTCGCGGACAATGGTTTTGAGAACATTTATCATGTGGATTCCGAGCAGGTCAGCGCGTCACTTGGCGCGGTGGTCATACGTACGGCCCGCTATATACAGAAGAATCCGGACGTGGAGCCGGAAGAACTGGTCAGCTGGATTAAGAAGACCGGGAAGAACACGCGGTTTAATTTCGTGATCAAGGACATGAGCTTTCTCAAAGCGGGCGGCCGCTGCACGAACGCCGAGTTCCTGGTCGCGCAGATGTTTGGTATTAAGCCGCTTATAGAGATCAAGAATGGCCTGCTGGTCGCGACGAAGCGTTATCGCGGCAATATGGAGAAGGTCTACAAGAAGGTCATCGAGGATTTCCTTAAAGCGGGGCATTATAACCCGGATGAGATCTATTTCGCGTGCACGCCCGGTATTTCCGAGGAGACGGTGAACGCGCTTAAACAGGTATGTCACGCGTTACACTTTGATAATGTGCTGAGTTCCTTGACGGGATGTATCATTACCTGTCACGGGGGACCGGAGTCTTTCGGAATCGGAGGGCTTCTTGTAACAGAATGATTTCTGGAGAGTCGATCATCAAATCGGCTCTCTTTTTTTCGCGTGGAATATGATATGATAGTAATATCGCGAATAGCCGAACAGTCATAATGAAAGGTAAACTTTATGAGCGAGAAACAGAAAGCGGACAGCTTGATTGATAAGACAAAAGAACAGATACTGGAACTGATTGGCCGCATGAACCTGAGTTTCAGTACGCGTATGCTTTCCGAGAAACAACTGGCGGATAAGTTCGGCGTAAGCAGGACGACGGCGCGCGCCGCGCTTACGAAGCTTGAAATAGAAGGGAAAGTAATCCGGAAGCATGGAAGCGGTACTTATGTGAATCTTCCGGCGCTGAATATGAAGGCGACGCTTTATCCCGGCGTGAATATGTTTGATATCATCGAGAGAAACGGATTTAAGTCGAAGGTCACCGTAGAGTCGGTGACGTTTCAGGAAGCGGGAGAGTACGCGGAGAAGATGAATCTGCGGCCTTCCGATCGGATTCAGACGCTGGAATCGATTTATTACGCGGACGAGAAGCCGTGCATGTATTGCCTGGATCGGTTCAACGCCCGCTTTTTTACGGGGATTGACTGGAATCAGTACCAGATCAAGAATGGCTCCATTTATGAGTTCATCCATGACAGCTCGGGTATTTTAATTACCTGGGATATGATCCGAGTCGTCGCGGCGGACAGTGACGAAAGCCCGGCGCTTCGACTTTTATTCCATGTGCCGGACGGGGCGAATAAACCGCTTGTACGGCTGGAGATGATGAATTTTGACACGAATAACCAGCCGGTCTGGCTTGGCAATATTTATGTGGATACCGATATCATTAACTTAAATATGATCCGGGAACTGAATGAGATTTGAGGTATTAAGGAGGACAATATGGCTTGCACAACGATTTTGGCAGGAAAAGACGCGACATACGATGGCTCGACGATGATCGCCCGGAACGATGATTCCCCTTCCGGGCAGTTTACGCCGAAGAGATTTATAGTAGTTCATCCGGAGGAGCAGCCCACGCGGTATAAGTCTGAAATTTCGCGCGTGACAATTGATCTTCCGGCGAATCCTTTACGTTACACGGCGGTTCCGAACGCGCTGCCCGGAGAAGGAATCTGGGCGGCCTGCGGCGTGAACTCGGAAAATATCGCGATGACGGCGACAGAGACGATTACATCAAATGAGCGCGTGATCGGCGCGGATCCGCTTGTCGAGTATAAGCCTGCCCGGGGAGACAAGCCGGAGCGAGTGGGTGGTATCGGTGAGGAAGATATTGTGACGCTGGTAATTCCTTATATTCACAGCGCCAGAGACGGAGTCAGAAGACTTGGCAGTCTTCTTGAGGAATATGGGACTTATGAGATGAACGGAATCGCGTTTCAGGACGCGGAGGAAATCTGGTGGCTTGAGAGTATTGGAGGCCATCATTGGATCGCGAAGAAGGTTCCGGATGATTCCTATGTCGTCATGCCGAACCAGCTGGGTATAGATTTCTTTGATCTTACGGACGCTCTGGGAGCCGCGCGGGAGCATATGTGCGCGCCGGATCTGGAAAGCTTTATCATGGATAACCACCTTGGCGAGCTGAAGGAAGGAATGTTCAATCCCCGAGACGCTTTTGGAAGCCATACGGACGCGGATCATGTCTATAACACGCCGCGCGCCTGGTTCATGGAACGGTATTTCAACCCTGACACATTTATCTGGGATGGTCTTGGCGCGGATTTCCGTCCGGATTCCGATGACATTCCCTGGAGCGGTGTTCCGGAGCGGAAAATCACCATTGAGGACGTAAAATATCTTTTGTCCTCTCATTATCAGGGAACGCCATATGATCCCTACGGCTCGTATGGAGATCCCTCCCGGCGCGGTATGTACAGATCCATAGGTGTTAACCGCAATGATTTTTTGGGATTGATTCAGATCCGGCCTTATATGCCGGCGGAGCAAAGCGTGATCGAGTGGCTCGCTTTTGGTTCGAACGTCTTTAACGCGCTTGTGCCTTTTTACGCGAACGTGGAGACAACTCCGGAATATCTTTCCGGTACAGGCGAAAACGCGTCAACCGACAATTTTTATTGGTCAAATCGTCTGATTGGCGCGCTTACGGACGCTTGTTATGGGAAAAGTTTGATACATATTGAGCGTTATCAGGAAGCGGTTCAGTCCCGTGGTCACGCTCTGATCGGTAAATACGATAAGGAATGTAAGACGGCGGAACCGGGCGCGCGAGCGAAGCTCCTCGAGCAAGCGAATCAGGAAATCGCGGATATGGCGCGGGAAGAAACCGCGGATGTCCTGAATAAGACGCTTTATGAGGCAAGCTGCCTTATGAAAAACGCGTACGCCCGGTCAGACGCCTGAAAATTTATTTTTTGTTCCAATAGCCCTTATGTACTTCAACCAGCTCTTCGGCGAGCTCTTCAAAAGGCCCGATGATCTTGATGTCCTTCTGCCCGGATTGAATGACTTTTCTGGCGCCCATCGAGAACGTCGGGTTTTTTTCGTCACTGCCTGTCAATTCCAGAAGGCGTTTCTCTGTTAAACCATAAACGACGGTGCCGATATTGCTCCAGTAAATACCGCCTGTACACATAGGACAGGGCTCAAAGGTCGTGTATAAGGTACATTTCCACAGCTTGTCTTTCGCGTAATTCCGGCTCGCGCGCGAAGCGAGCGTCATTTCGGCGTGCGCGGTCGCGTCATGGTTATCGCCTTCGGCGTTTCCCTGTCTCATGAGAATCTCCCCATTCTCATCGACCAGAATCGCGCCAAACGGCGTGTTGCCCGCCGCTCTTGATTGTATGGCCACTTTGTTGGCCTCGCGCAGATATTTAATGTGTTCTTCTCTTGTAAACATGGATGATTTTCCCCCAACGAATATTTTTACTACTGAATGAAAGTGCCCGCTTTGATTTCCTCCACATATTCCTTGTATTTATCCTGTACGTCCTGTGGAACAAGACTGCTGAAGGTTCCTATGCTGAGGCATCCGTTCGAAAGATTTCCCTGAATGGTTTTATTGCCGTAGCTTCCGGACTCGACATCCTTCATGCACTCTTCGACAAGAGCCGCGTTGTCGGTCACGACGCTGCAGATTATAACCTTGTTGTCCGCGGAGCCAAGATCACCGGGCTGGCCGATGTCGTAACGATTGGTTTCGCCGCCGAGAGCTTCTCTGGCGCCCGCGTCTACCGCGGAAGCGTCACCGAACATGATGTCCACGTTATAAGTGGAAACCATGGACCCCGCGATTTCCTTGCCCTTGGCCGCGTCGTCAAAAGAACCGGCGTAAGCGGATTGAACCTTGATTTCCGGATTGATCTTCTGAGCCGCCGCGGTGTAATATTCCAGCTTCTGCTTAGTGGTGTCGAGCTCCATGCCGCCGATAAAACCGATGCTGTCGGTCTTGCTCATGAGACCGGCCAGAGCGCCGGCCATATAACCGATCTGGCGGGCGTCGGGCAGAACAGAAGTAACATTGTCTGACTCAATTGTACCATTTAATAGACAGAATTTCACGTCCGGGTAATCGGAAGCGACTTGCTTCACCGCGTCGGAATACTCGTTCCCGGGAGCGAAAATCATGTCATACCCCTGGTCGCAATAGTCATTGAGCACGGTCGCGTAGTCGGATTGCGCCACGTTATCGCTGTAGGCGCTTTCCCAGCCGCGGTCCTTTGCCGCCTCAAGCATGGATTGATAACAGCTGGCGCCCCAGCCGCCATCGGAAGAGGAAGAATTCAGTATCATCGCTACCTTGTACGTTTTGCCGGAAGCGGAGGAATCGGATTTGTCGGAAGAGTTTCCGGATTCCGCGCCGGACTTGGCGCTGCCGCATGCCGCGAGCGTCAATGCCAGCGCCGCGGTTAAAACAATCGCTAATAGTTTCTTTTTCATTCGTTCAAGCCTCCCATTGCTTTATTTGATACAGACATCCTAGCACGCGTTTAGCGGGTTGTGAACCCGATTTCCCGCTAAAGTGGTCTGACCTTTCGCCGGGCATAATCGGCGGCGGCTGTTGACGGAAAAGGGGCGGCGTGATAAAATTAACATTAATCGAATAGTTTGATTATCGGCGCGTTTCATATGAGACGCGATAGGAACGCGGTCAAAATCCGCGACAGTGGGCGCTGCTGTAGAGAGGACGAAAGCGAAGTAAGCCACTGGGGATCTCCCCTGGGAAGGCGCGTGAGTAGGATGAGTCTGAGTCAGAAGACTGGCTGATAATCGGAGAGAAGAACGGTCCCGCCGGCAGGGTCGGTTTTCTTTTTTTGCGTAATTGGATAGGAACCAAGCCTTTAGACAGGCATGGCTTCGGGAAGTCATAACAGCCGGAATGGCTGTTTTTTTAATGCCTTCCGAAAACAAGTGGTGAGCCGGGCAGTTCTGATCTGGAGGAGATTATTATGAAAAACAGGATCAAAAGTATTGCCATAGGATTATTGACATTGTCAGTAATTCTGTCTTCAGGCGCCGGTATGACGGCGCTCGCGGAGACGGGCGCGGATACTGAGACAAAAGTTATCGAGCGCGCGGCGGAAACTTCCGCGGAAGTATCTGAAGACGCGGCGCGGGAGGATAAAACGGATCCCGCGGATGAAAGCGCGGCAAAACCTGCCGAAACAAAATCTGTTGAGACGGAGCCCGTCGAGGCGGATTCCGACTTAACGGAGGAGAAGGTGTCCTCGACAGAGACAAAACCCGAGGAAATCGCGGATGTCAAAGAAGACACAGCATTGACGGATTCAACGACTTCGTCGGACGCGGCAAACGATGAAAACGCGGCTAGCGTCGATAATACCGCGTCTTTAAACGAGGGACTGTCTACGGAATCTGTTTTGGAAAAGGGGACGTATAAAGCGACAATTGAATGTAGCAGCGGGATGTTTATCGCGAAGAAAACGAAGCTGGATGGAACGTTAACAGTTGCCGCGGACGGCGCGATGACCTGTACGTTTACGACTAAAACGAGTAAATATAACAGATTGTATCTCAGTGCCGCGGGACCGGCTTCTGATAGTGACACCCAAATAATCACCGGTGTTCAAACGGAGGACAAGACGGGTTATATATTTACGAATGTAAAAGTACCGGCAAACGGAACCGCTTTTGATATCAGCCTTGGGAAAGCGGATTTATCTGACTGGCTGCTCGGCAAGACATTGACAGTCACGGCGGGCGATAAGACAACAGATTCCGGAAGCGCGGGCAGTGGCTCCTCCACAGATCAGTCAGGCACAGGCTCTTCCGGAGAATCGGGAAGCGGCGCTGACTCAGGCAATACAGGATCAGGAACGACCGGCGGCGCGTCGACGCTCGAGGCGGGACAGTATAAAGCGACAGTGGCGAGCAGCTACTCGATGCTGATCGCGAAAAACACGACGCTTGATGGAACGCTTACAGTCGCCGCGGATGGAACAATGACCTGTACGTTTACGACTTTAAAAAAGAACTATAGCAGGATTTTTGTGGGAGATACGGCACCGTCGTCAGCGGATCAATCGGGAGTAGTAATCGGAACACCAACTGAGGATCAATCAGGCTTTACCTTTAAAGATGTTCCGGTGCCGGCGGCGGGAACGCCCTTCACAATCTGGGTATATGGCGGGAAAACGCCGCATTGGTACGATGGAAACGCCGTAACGCTTACTGTGACTAAAGGTGAGAAAATCATTACGGCAGGAAACTATAATGCCACAATAAGCAGCAGTTACGCGATGCTGATCGCTTCCGGAACGACATTGGATGGAACGCTTACAATCGCGTCGGATGGAACGATGACCTGTACGTTTACTACTTTAAAGAAGAACTATAGCAGGATCTTTGTAGGCGATACGATGCCGACGTCAGATGATCCGACAGGAGTGGTGATCGGAACACCCACGGAGGATAAATCGGGATTTACATTTAAAGATGTCCCGGTACCGGCGACAGGAACTCCATTTACAATCTGGGTATATGGCGGGAAAACGCCACATTGGTATTTTAACGCGACTTCGATCGTCAAATTAACCGTTGCTTCAGGTTCTAAAATCGAAAATCCGTCTACGCCTGTTGCCCCTGTCACGCCGTCACAGCCGGATTCCGGGACGGTGACGGATCCCGCGACACTCGCCGACGGAACCTATTCCGTGACGGTTACGACAGACAAAGGCATGTTTCAGCCTTATAACGCGATTTGCGGCCTGACGGTCAAGGATCATAAAGCGACACTTCAATTGACACTTTCCGGAACCGGTTATAATGGTATCGCGTTTGACGCGTCACATAGTCAGATTTTTGAGCCGACGGGAACGACAACGGACAGCAAAGGGAATCATAGCGAATTTGATATCCCGATTTCGGCTCTCAATCAGGCGATTACCGTATGGACAAGAGGAACGAGATCCGGAAGCTGGGCTTCTCATACGATTACAATCGCCTATACCGGCGCGAGTACGGGCGGCAATACCGATCACTCGGACACGAATCAGAAAGGCGGCGTCTCAGATACAGGTTCGGAAAGCGCCTCCAACGAAGGAGTGACCTCACAGGAAGCAATCGACGCGATCATCGCGAACACGCAGTCAGGAACAGTGGCCGACGGCGTGTACACACCATCGTTCGGTTATACGGGCGGCAGCGGAAGAGCGACGATTTCATGTCCGAAGGTAGTCGTTTCCGGAGGAAGCGCGACCGCCACGATCGTATTTTCGAGTGGTACCTTTACAACGCTGACGGTGGGAGGAACCACATATAGCAACACAAATCCGGGTGGAAATTCCACCTTTGTCATACCCGTTAATCTGAATGGGGCGACGGGAATCTCCGTGTTAACAACAGCTATGAGCGCGCCTCATTGGGTGGATTATGTCCTCTATATTTATGTGGACGGGACAGACGCGACATCCTCGTCCGTACAGAAAGCGGCTCTTGCCGCGAGCGGCATAAGCGACGCGGCGTCTTCGGAAGATGGTGACGCTTCCTCGGAGGATTCCTTCGAGAACGCGCTGGCGCTCAAGAACGCGATGGACGCGGAGAGCGGAGTAAGTCAGAAAAGCGCGGCGATTGGCGCGGAGGACACAGCCGCGGCGAAAACCCAGGGACATACGCTGCCTGTAATTCTCGCGATCCTCGCGGCCGCTTGCGTAATATTTATTGTTTTCTATAAACGGTACTTAACGAAAAAACGCGGAGAGGGACATGAATAATACGATGAAAAAGAAACTGCTTTACGCGTTGGCGATCGTTCTCGCGTGCGCGGCCTGTCTGACCGCTTGCGGGAGCGAGTCTTCGACAACGGTGTACTCCAATAAAGCGTCTAAAGAATCGTCCGAGACAAAAAGCGCGGAAACGGACGCGGCCGCTCCGGCTATAGAAGGGCTGACGTACGAGTCTACATTGAAGCTGGATTACGCGAAGTGCTTTTCTGTTTATAAATATCAGGGAGGCTATTCTCTGATTGCCGTGAACGACGGCAGAAATTATTTTATTGTGCCGGATGGCGCCGAGACACCTTCAAGTCTCGATTCTTCCTATATAGTCCTGAAACAGCCGCTGGACCATATTTACCTGGCGGCGACGGCGGCCATGTGTGAGTTCGACTCGCTTGACGCGATCGATCATGTTCTTCTTTCCGGAGAGGAAGCGGACGGATGGTATATCGACAGCGCCAAGGCGGCGATGGAAAGCGGCGCGATGCTCTACGCCGGCAAATACAGCGCGCCGGATTACGAGTCGCTTGTCAAGAACAGGTGTGATGTCGCGATTGAGTCCACGATGATTCTCCATTCACCGGATGTCCAGGAGAAGATAGAGGAGCTTGGCATACCGGTGTTTATCGACCGAGCGAGCTATGAGCCGGAACCGATGGGACGAACGGAATGGGTCAAGGTCTACGGTGTTCTGACCGGTAAAGAAGATAAAGCGGAAGAGGTTTTTGAGGAACAGAAAAAATACGAGGACGCTTTGGCGGATTTTACAAACACGGAATCAACCGTCGCTTTCTTCTACGTGAACTCGAACGGAATGGTCGTCACGAGGAAAAGCTCGGATTACATCCCCAGAATGATCGAGATCGCGGGCGGCCGCTACGTTTTCAAGGATCTGGGAAGCGATGACGACACGGCGTCTTCCGCGGTCAACATGGGAATGGAAGAGTTCTATGCCTCCGCGAAGGACGCGGATTACATTGTTTATAACGCGTCGATTGAGGATCCGATCAACTCCATCCAGGAGCTGGTCGATAAAAACGCGATGTTCGCGGATTTCAAAGCGGTCAAAAGCGGCAACGTCTGGTGTACCGATAAATCACTTTATCAGGCTTCGAACGTGAACGGTACTGTCATCAATGACATGCATATTATGCTGACCGGCGGTAGTACCGACGACGTGAAGTATCTGCGTAAATTACAGTAACCGGGTAAAGGGGAAAGATATGAATAATTTCAAAAGGCGGGCGCGTTATGAGCTGGTTTTCCTGCTCATGATTCTCGCGTTCTGTCTGATTACGGTTCTGAATATCAATTCCGGAAGTGTCAACATTCCTCTTCGTCGGATCCTGACCATTCTTTTCACAAGGTCAGGAGACCCGACGGAGGTTGGCATTATCTGGAAAATAAGGCTTCCGCGAATATTGACCGCGGCGATTCTCGGCGGCGCACTTTCGCTGTCCGGTTTTTTGCTGCAGACATTTTTCCAGAATCCGATCGCCGGCCCTTACGTGCTGGGAATCTCCTCGGGCGCCAAAATGACCGTCGCGGTCGTGATGATTTATTTCCTGGACCGGTACAATCAGGTATCCTCGTATTTGTTGATCGCCGCGGCGTTCGCCGGAGCGATGCTCTCAACCGGGTTCATATTACTGCTTTCCAGGAAAATCAACAGTATGCCGATTCTTCTTGTGGCCGGAATCATGGTCGGTTATATCTGTTCAGCGATCACGGATTTCATCGTGACATTTGCCAGTGACTCGGATATCGTGAATCTTCACAGCTGGTCGCTGGGAAGCTTTTCCGGGGCGAACTGGGGAACGGTCTCGATCGCGGCCTGGATCGTGGGGATCACTTTCGCCGCGGTCTTCCTGATGTCGAAGCCTCTCGGCGCGTTTCAGCTGGGAGAGAATTACGCGAAAAGCGTGGGCGTGAATATTCGCTTTTTCAAAGTCGCGATCATACTTCTTTCCAGCGTTTTATCCGCTTGTGTCACGGCTTTCGCGGGACCGATTTCATTCGTGGGAATCGCGGTTCCCTTCCTCGTGAAAAAAGCTCTGAACACGGCGAATCCGCTCGTTGTCACGCCGGCTCTTTTCCTGGGCGGCGCGGTTTTCTGCATGTTCAGTGATCTGATTGCCCGTACGGCCTTCGCGCCGACGGAGTTGAACGTAAGCACCGTTACGGCAATGTTCGGCGCGCCGGTCGTGATCTTGATGATGCTTTTTTATCGCAAGGAGAAAGTAGGATGACAGATAAATATTATTTTCGGACGGAAGCGCTGAGTGTCGGTTACCGCGGCAGGACACTGATCCATGACATTGACATCGGAATTCAAAAAGGCGAGCTGGTCACATTGATCGGGCCGAACGGCGCGGGAAAATCCACGATTTTGAAAAGTATTATCCGGCAGCTGGCCCCGATTGCCGGCGCGGTTTATCTTGAGGACGAGCGCGTAAGTCGGATAAGCTATAAGGAATTTTCCCGAAAAACGGCGGTCCTTCTGACGGAACGGGTCAAGCCGGAGCTTATGACCTGCTGGGATATCGTGGCGACAGGACGCTACCCTTACACGGGGCGTCTGGGTGTCCTGACAGAAGAAGACCGGGCTATTGTTCGAAAAGTCATGGAAGAGGCGCGTATCGAGGATTTCGCGGAAAAAGATTTCGGGGAGATCAGTGACGGGCAGAAACAGAGAGTTCTGCTGGCGAGGGCGTTGTGTCAGGAGCCGGAGCTCCTGATTCTGGACGAGCCGACGGCTTTTCTGGATATCCGGCATAAGCTGGAGCTTCTTGAGCTTTTGCGCGGCATGACCAGAGAACAGGGCATTACCGTTATTATGTCGCTTCACGAAATCGATCTGGCGCAGAAGGTCTCGGATAAAATTCTCTGCGTGAAGGGAGATAAGATTTTCCGCTATGGCGCGCCGGCGGAGATTTTTAACGACGCGCTGATCGGCGAGCTTTACGGAATTGAGAACGGCTCCTATAACGCCGCCTTCGGAAGCGTGGAAATGAATAAGCCCGAGGGCGAGCCCAAAACATTCGTGATTTCAGGCTGCGGCTCGGGCATTTCCGTTTTTCGAGGGCTTCAGAGAGAAGGCGTTCCCTTTGAGGCGGGTATTCTTTATAAAAATGACATTGACTATCAAATCGCGTCCTCGCTCGCCGCGCGCGTATACGCCGAGGAACCGTTTCATTTCATTCGCGATGACACATACGCGGCGGCGCTTAACGCCATCCGTAAAAGCGAAAAAGTACTGGATACCGGAGTGCCGATCGGAGACTGCAATCATCGTCTCGCGGAGCTGATTGAGGAAGCGAGAAAACGGGGCGTGTATCAAAAACTTTCGTGATCAGATTAACCCTGGTGATTGTATTTTCCATAGTTTTTCGCGATTTCTACCATGCGAGCCGCGCGGTCAAAGGAAGCGTTCGCCGGATACTCGCAGCCGGTCGCCAGCATGAAGCCGCCGCCTTTGGCCATCGTATCGATACTATTTTTACATTCCGCGTCCCATTCCTCGTCGGTTCCGATGACGGCGCTGGCCGGCGTGACGCATCCGATCAGCGTTATCTTGTCGCCATATTTTTCTTTACATTCCTTGAAATCCGCGCAGTCATCCGGCGCGTACAGAAAAGAAATCGCGTCAGGTTTCATTCTTTTAATCTGGGCGTCGAAATAGATTTTCTGGCCGCAGTTGTGAATCATGACCAGACCGCCCCTCGCGCGGACGGAATTGGCCAGATCCTCGGCGAGGTCGCCCTCAAGCTCGTCCCACATCTCCTTGCTCATGATCGAGCCGGAAGCGAATAGCGTGTCGAACATAACGCCATTGATTCCGGTGTCCATAAGAGCGCCGCAGTAATCCTTGAGCGTCTCGTTGATTTCGGAGGCCGCGTCGTGTACCGCGTCAGGGTCGTCATAGCAGTCCATGTACATTTCCTGCTGATTGCGCAGCATGGAAAGGGTGCCGAGGGGCCCGAACACGAACGCGATGACCGGGAACTCGCCCTTCGCGCCCTCTACCAGCTTCTTACAGGTGTCGATATGCATGAGCATCCGTTTGGAGGTACGATAGTCGACCTTCTTGATTTTCGCGTAATCCTCAATATCCTGAATCAGACAATTATCATAATTGGGATGGGCCGCCTCGTTCTCGGGGTAGACCAGCTCCTGACCCCACGCGTCGCACTCGACGGATAAATCAATTAATGAAACGATACAATCCTGCTCGTATTTCTCGCGGGCCGAGAGAAGCGCCTTCGCGCAGATATCGGAATCCTTCGACCATTCCTCATAGGAAGCTCCGACAAGCTTTCTCGTGACGCCGCTTAAGATCGGGTAAACCGGAACGCGGTCCGGCTCTTTGTGCCGCAGCGCTGTTACGACTCTTTCCATTGAATTCATTTTCTATTCCTCCATTTACTTAAATATTAATGGGTTGCTCTGTTCTTTATTGGATGAGCCCATTATAGTAAAAAGCCGGAATTGTTTCTGGTGACAGGAATAGAATTTTTGTAATTTTTTGACGGGATTCACGGAAATTTTCGGGAAGAAAAAGAAGATTGCCGGGCAAAATCCTACCATATGGGTATGAAATAGGCCCGGCAAAAGAGGAAATCACATGAAATTTTTACAAGGAATCTGAAGAAAATCGGATTTCAGATCTTTTGGAGTTTCTTAGGAGAGCTCCAGTCGCAAATCTCCTCGATGGTTCCGTAGAACATCTCAGCGCCCGCCTGGCGGTAGATTTCGGCCTCCTCGACATACTCGCAGAGGTCGATAGAGCGGCGGATCATCTCGACCTTTTGCATGGAGACATCGTAAAGCTGTTTGGATTCCCAATAGACGCGGTACCGCTCACCCGGCCGGTCCACGGGTTCCGCTTTCGCGGTAAAGACCGCGCCAAAGCCCGGCTCGTCGAGATCGGTTTCCGCGGGTTCCCCGAGAAGCCGGTACTCGCGGCTTTCGTATTGAAATGTTTTGATCATGATTTTACGACCTTTCTGATGTTTATTTTATTATAGCAGAGATTGCCGTGATAATTTTATAAAAATACTTGCTTGACATATCAAAATCTTAGCTCTATAATAATCACCAAGCAAAGAGGCGTATTCCTTTCGGAAAGTCACTTTGCTTTTTTGTTTCGGATTTTGATATATTCTATCTACATTATATAGGTCTATATAATGTCCGCTTAATCATTATTCATATATAAACCACTCAAATATGGCAATAATTACCAAAAAAGAAAAAAGAGATAACAATAACTTGTAATTTTTTGCCATAGGATATAATATTAACTTATCAACTCATTGAATGACTTAATCAATTACTGAAAATACTGAGGCGAATAATATGAATGAAAGAATACAAAGGGAATCAAGGGCTTTAAGCGATATTGTAAAAGACGCGATTATTAAAATGATTACAACAGAGGAATTCTCAAATAATAAACTGCCTGCCGAAAGTAAGCTCGCGAAGCGTTTCGGCGTGAGTCTCGCGATTGTGCGGGAAGCCCTTCTTCTGCTAAGAGAAGATGGCGTGATTACCAAGAAACAAGGCTCCGGTAATTATTTTCATTTGAGCGCTTTAAAAGGAGGCATTCGTCTTGATCGTTATCCCGGATTTAGAGAATTGCTGAAAAATGAGGGTTATGAAGTTTCGGATAAAGCGTATGACCTCAGAAGAGAAGTACCGAATGATAAAATACGCGGGCTTTTGGATATGAAAAAGGATGAAGTCGCGATTCATTACGAACGTGTTATATACGCGAATGGGAATCCCGCCATACATTGCGAGAATTGGCTTCCGCTGAAGTTATTCCGGGAAGAGCCGAAAATAGAAAATCTGCAGATTAGTTTATTTGACGTGTTCCGCGAATGTTTCTGGATGGAACTTGCCTATGGGCAGATGCAATTTTACCCATATTTGGCGACAGCGGATGACACGAAGATTATCGGAGTGAAGGCGGGGAATCCGATGATCATTATGGATGAGGAATATTATTCTTTGGAAGATATCCCGATGGCGTATAGTCGGAATCAATTGAACGACAAGTATATAACGGTGAATATGCTTAGCAGATAGGAAGGAGACAGCATGAGGGGAGCGATTATTCATTCCACGATCGTGACAATGAATCCAAAACGGGAAATTCTGAAAAACGCGGGAATTCTCTGGGACAACGGAATAATTGTATTATTGGGTAATAGCGAAGACATATTGGAAAAAGCGAAGAATCTTAAAACAGACGTGATTGACGCCGGAGGCGCGTTTGTTTTCCCGGGACTGATCAATACGCATAATCATCTGTTCCAACATCTTCTTAAAGGATACGGGGCGGATATGAATTTAGAGAACTGGTGGCCTTCAATCATAGGGCCGGCAGGAAGCAATCTTCGCGAGTGTCATCTGCGCGCCGCGGTACGAGGCGGGGCGCTGGAGGCTCTTCGATGCGGAACGACCACTATTGTGGATTATATGCAGGTACACCCCGTGAAAGATCTCTCAAGCGCGGAAATTGAAGCGGCGGCGGAAATTGGGATACGTTTGATCTACGGCCGCGGATTCAGAAATTACTCGCGGGGCGGCGCCTTTCCACAAAAACTGAATGAAGATTTGAACCAGGTCTTTGATGAAGTGAAATATCTTTATGAACATTATGAAACGAGCGCGGACGGATTGACACGGATTTTTCTGGCGCCCGCGGCGGCGTGGGCGGTCACGTTTGACGGTTTGAAGGACACGGCGGATTTTAGCCGGCAGGAACGAATACCCGTTACGATGCATACCTTTGAGACAGAGACAGATAAAAAGGTCTGCGAAGAAAAATACGGAATGAGGGCGATCGATTATTATGAGAAAGCGGGAATCCTGTCGCCGGGGTTTTTAGCGGTACACTGCGTGAACATGGATGACGACGACATCAAAGCGTATCAAGAGCATGACGTGAAAATATCTCATAATCCTGTTTCCAATATGTATCTGGCCAGCGGGGTATCACCGGTAACAAAGTTTATGAAGCAGGGAATGACAGTCAGTCTCGCGACAGACGGAGCGGCAAGCAATAACTCAAATAATATGCTGGAAGTTCTAAAAAGCGCGGCTCTGATTCATAAAGTGTATAATCGCGATCCTCAGGCGCTTACCGCGCGTCAGGTGCTTGAAATGGCCACGATCAACGGAGCGCGGGCAATCGGAATGGAAAACGTGATAGGATCCCTGGAAGAAGGTAAGCAAGCGGATATGTTTATCTTTGACCCTTTTAAATCACCTACCTGCTGCCCGACGAGTGATCCCATATCCACTTTGGTCTATTCATGTGACTCGCGAGGCGTCATCACGACAATTGTAAAAGGGAAAATTTTACTTAAGGATGATCATTTCGCAGCTCTGGATGAAGAAAAGATTTTAAGAGAAGAACAGGAACAGTCACATGATTTGGCGAAAAAATCGGATATTGTCAGCAAATAGCGCTGATGATAATAAAAAAGTCAAAGGAAAAAGGAGGATGTAGTATGAAAAAGTTATTGTCAATGGTACTGGTCGTTATCATGGTTGCCGCCCTCGCGGGTTGTGGTTCTTCAGGGGGCTCGACGTCGAGTGACACCAGTTCTTCTGACACGAGCGCGAAAAAACTCAAAGTCGCTATGTGCCTTTCAGGCAGTATCAACGACGCCGGATGGTGTCAGAGCGCGTATGAAGGTCTGATGGAAGCGCAGTCCTCGCTTGGTGTTGAGGTCGCGTACACAGAATCTATTGATCAAGTGAACTACGAAAGCTCAATTCGCGAGTACGCCGCAGGCGGGTATGATTTGATATTGGCTGTCGGAGCGGAATTCTCAGACGCGTGTCTGGCGGTTGGCCCTGACTTCCCGCAGGTCATGTTCGCGAATTTTAACGGCTCCAAATCGCAGGAACCGAATGTTTCCGCGTATCGTTACACAACTACAGAAACCGGATTCCTCGCGGGCGTGATCGCGGCGCTTGAGTCAAAGACAGGCACAGTTGGCTATATCGCGGGATCTTCCGCGGCTCATATTCAGGACGCGAATAACGCTTTTAAGGATGGTGTGCATTATATTAATCCAAATTACACAGCATTGGACGCTTTCACAGATTCCATGACAGATGTCGCTTTAGCGAAGGAAACAGCGGACGCCATGATCGGTCAGGGAGCGGATGTCCTTTTAGGCAACGCGAATACAGCGTCACTTGGTGTTATTCAGGCTTGCCAGGCAGCGGGTATTAAATCCATCGGATGCATTTCGGATCAGTACAACCAGGCGCCGGATACCGTTCAGGTTTCGGTTGTGCAGGATAATAAAAGCATGGTGCTCGCGATCGTGAAAACCATGCAGGAAGGTAACTTCAAACCTTCCGTGAATCTTTTTGGTATGGATAGCGGAGCGATTTATTTATCGGATTGGCATGGCCACGACGCGGATATTTCCGCGGATGATATGGCCAAGATTAACGCCGTTATCAGTGGAATTAAAGATGGTTCCTTAAAAGCGCAGGGAATTCTTCGCAAAACCTCTTTCGAATAGGGAACAGTTGGTCATAATTCGGCTCAGGGTTATTCATGAACTCTGAGCCGAAAAATGAATATAAGCGCAAGTCTGATATATGCCGCGGGTTGAGATTGTTTTGGAGCTGTTCGAAATAGAAGGGACACGGTGAAATGGAAGATTTTATCTTGGAGATGAAAGACATCAAAAAAGTCTTTGGCAGTTTGACAGCCAATGACTCAATCAATTTAAACCTGCGCCGCGGGGAAGTACACGCGTTGTTAGGTGAGAATGGAGCCGGCAAAACTACACTGATGAACGTGCTTTATGGGATTTATCAGCCGGACGGAGGCGAAATATATTTAAAAGGAAAAAAATTCAAAATTGACAATCCGAGAGACGCGATTAAAGCGGGAATCGGTATGGTGCATCAGCATTTTATGCTTGTTCCGACTATGACTGTGCTGGAGAATATTATTCTGGGTTTATCCGATAATCTGAAAAAATTAGATTTAAAAACACCGCGCGAGGAAGTAAAGAAATTATGTGACACGTATAATTTTCAATTGGATATTGACTCGAAGGTAAGTGATCTTTCTGTTGGCGCTCAGCAGCGGGTTGAACTGGTCAAAGCGCTTTACCGAGGAGCGGAAATATTGATTCTGGATGAGCCGACCGCTGTTCTGACACCGAATGAGGTGGAAGAGCTTTTTGTAATACTGCGTCAGTTTGTGGCGCGTGGAAAATCAATCATTATTATTTCTCATAAACTGTGGGAAGTTAAAAGAATATCGAACAGATGTACCGTGCTTCGCAACGGGAAATTAGTAGGGACGGTCAATACGAGTGACGTGGAAGAAAGTGACATGGCGTCGATGATGGTCGGAAAGAAAGTGACATTTAAGTATGATAAAACGCCCATATTGTCACAGGATAGCATTTTGAATGTGGAAAGTATTAATGTTTTGGGACATAATCAGGCTTCTACGTTGAAGAAGCTTAGTTTTGATATAAAAAAGGGCGAGATCGTAGGAATTGCCGGTGTCGATGGCAATGGGCAGCAGACTCTTGGCGAAGTTCTGATGGGACTGACACCGCTGGAAGAAGGCAAAATCTATTTTAACGGACAGGACACGACGAATGTTTCGACCAGACAGCGTTTGAAAAAAGGAATCTCTTACATACCGGAAGATCGTATGACACAAGGCCTGGTAATGGATTTTACGTTATGTGAGAATTATATTCTGGACCGATACGAGAAAGAGCCTTTTACGACAAAAAAAATATTCTATCACTCAAAAGCGGTCAAGGATTATGGTGACGCTCTTACAAGTGAGTACGGCGTAAGGCCGAATGACGCGGACGCGTTCGCGAGGTCATTGTCCGGAGGCAATCAGCAAAAAGTGATTCTGGCGCGCGAGCTTTCCAACAGCCCGAAATTAATTATCGCCATGCAGCCTACGAGGGGTCTCGATATCGGCGCGAGTGAGTTTGTTCACCAGAAACTGCTGAAAGCGAAAGAAGAGGGCGCGGGCGTGCTGCTGATCTCGGCGGATCTGGATGAAATTCTGGCTGTGGCGGACCGAGTTCTCGTCATGAATGAAGGACGATTTATGGGCGAATTTGTACCTGGGGAAATTACTTTTGAGAAAATCGGTCTTATGATGGGTGGCATGGTTCAGGATAAAGAGGAGGCGAAAGCGTAATGACCGCTAAAGTCGGAAAAACGAAAATCGAAATTAAAGACAAGAAGCGTAAGTCAGGCTTCTGGTACAGCTTTTCGGGAATCTTGATAGCGTTCATTTTTGTTATGTTGATCACGGCGCTGATTATCACGCTGTCCGGAAAAAGTCCCGCGGAGGCTTTCGCTTATATGTTTCAGGGAGCTTTTTCCACAAAATACAATATCGGAGAGACGATTATTAAAACCTGCCCGCTGCTGTTATGCAGCCTTGGGTTATGTATTTGCTACCGCGCGGGGCTTACCTCGATCGGGGCGGAAGGACAAATGGCGATGGGCGGATTAATGGCAACCATAGGAGGCGTGTATTTTACCTTCCTGCCGCGCGCCATACTGATTCCCGTCTGTATTCTTCTCGGCGTGCTCGGCGGCGCGTTATGGGCAGGCATCGCGGGATACTTGAAAGCCAAGTGGGGCATTTCTGAGGTTATCAACACGATTATGCTGAACTATATCGCCGCGTACATTGTGGCGTATATGTGTTCCGGGCCGATTCAGGAGCCGCCCTATACATTTATTCAATCCTCTCAGCTACAGGAAAGCGCGTTTTTCTCAAAGCTGATCCAGGGCACGCGGATACATAGCGGCGTGATTTTCGCTTTTGTGTCTATCTTTGTCGTTTATTTTCTCCTTTGGAAATCACCGCTCGGTTATCAGATGAGGGCCGTTGGGCTTAATCAGTCGGCCGCCAGAACCAGCGGTATTAATGTTAAGAAAAATCTGATACTTTCAATGTCTCTTTCCGGAGCTTTCTGCGGACTCGCGGGCGCGGTTGAAATCATGGGATTACACCATCGCTTAATGCCGGGCTTTACATCCAATCTTGGATTTGACGCCATGGCGATCGCCTTATTAGGCGGCTTGCATCCGGCGGGAGCGACCATTGCCTCCGTATTCTTTGGGGCTTTAAGAGCGGGAGCGACGACGATGCAGCACGCGATGCAGATTCCCACCGCGCTTGTGGACATCATTCAGGGTCTTGTTGTGATTTTTGTGCTGACACAGTCGGTGTTCAGTAAATTTGTCATTAAAATCACGACATCGAAAAGAAAAGTCTTAAGCGTAGGAAGGGAGGAATAAAAATGGCGATCAGCTTTATCGGTGGTTTGATTGAATCGGCGATTCGTACCGGTTGTCCTATCATGCTATGCGGCCTGGGGTGCCTGTTCTGCGCGAAATGCGGCATCATTAATTTCGCTATGGAAGGCGTTATGACAATGGGCGCTTTCTTCGGCGTATATGGTTCCTATTTGACCGGGAACCCCTGGATCGGGCTTCTTATGGGTATTGTCGCCGGTGTGGCGGCGAACTTGATTTTGGGCGTAATGGCGATTACGGTAAAGGTAAACCAGGTTGTTGTAGGAGCGGGATTAAACTCCCTGTGCCTTGGATTGTCCAGTTATTTGTTAACAGCTTGTTATCCGAATGGCGTTCCCACACAGGTGAATGGCTTTAATTACATAAGCGCGGGATCGTTGTCGGAAATCCCGATCTTCGGCGTTTTGTTCAATCAGCAGGTTTTAACTTATATCGCGTTCGCGATGGTACCTTTAATCGCGTACGTAATTAATAAGACATCGTTTGGCATGACGCTCCGCGCCTGTGGCGAGCAGCCGCATGCCGCGGACAGTCTGGGAATTAATGTTGTTAAAAAAAGATACATCGCGGTTATTATTTCCGGCGTTCTGGGAGGCATGGGAGGCGCGGCGCTTTCCCTGGGACAGCTTTCCGTGTTTACGATCGGAATGGTCGCCGGCAGAGGATACATGGCATGGTCCGCTGTGACAATCGGCCGATATGGTCCTGTCGGCGTAATGCTGGCGGCATTGCTTTTTGGCGTGGCGTCCGCTCTTCAGGTTCGCATGAAAGCGATCGGCGTCGCGATTCCGTCTCAGTTTTTCTCCATGTTTCCATATGTCCTGACAATGATAATTCTGGCCAGCGTGGTAGGAAGAACCGTTGGGCCAAAGGCTATGGGTAAACCATTTATTAAAGGAGAGCGATAATAAAATGGGGTTTACGACAGATGAGTTGAAGCACGCGACGCTTTTCCCGAATCCGGAAAAAGCGGAAAAGTTGGTCAAGAGCGGCGCGTTCACCACACCGGAAAAAATCAAAGCCGTGTTGGGAGAGTTTACTTTTCCGGAGCCCGGCGAGCGAAGGCCCTATTTATATGGCTGTATGGTGCTTTCTTTTGACGGGAAAATGGGGTTTAGCGATAATCCGGAAGGCACGTTGATTTCGAAACAGAATCGCTTTGATCCGCGGGGGGCCAAAACGGATTTCTGGATCTTGAACGTGTGCAGATGTTACGCGGACGCGGTCATCATGGGGACAGGCACGCTCCGCGCGCGGATGAGTAAACTGTGGTACGCGGAAATATCGGACGCGGATTTACTGGAGGCCAGGAAGACTTTGGGGAAAAAGAGTCTTATACCGCCCAGTATTATCGCTTCCGCGGATGGAAAAGACATACCTTTTGAGCATCCGGTTTTTTCCATGACGCCGGCGCCTCTGATCATGACGTCGGAAGAAGGCGCGGAATATATTAAAAAGCGTATGAAGCGGGAGATAAGATTCGTTACGGAAGCGGAAAACTTGTATGAGGAAAGCGATGTGATCCGTGTTTTGATTTCCGGTGACAAAATCGCCGATACCGCGGGACTTATGAAATTATTGAGAGATTGCGGCGTGAAATACGCTTCCGTCGAGGCGCCGGGTTATATTTGGAATTTAATCCATTCCGGATTTCTGGATGAGTATCTGCTGAATTATTCCGGCGTTATGGCCGGAGGAAATGTTGGAATCGGCATGGGTCTTCCCTTTTCTTATGAGGCGCATCCACACGCGGAGTTGCTAAGCGTGGGTTTTACGAAGGGCTTTTTGTTTACCAGACAAAAATTGATTTATGACTGAGTCAATCCGTAGCGATGATCCGGAAAACTAACGTTAGGAGTAAATGAGAGATGACAAAAATTGTTGGATTATGCGCCAGCCCCAGAAATGGAGCGAGTGAGTACGTCACAAAAGAGGCATTGAAGGCGGCATCGTCTTTCAGCCCGGAAATTGAAGTCGAAATGATTTCGCTCAGAGGTAAAAATATCGCTCCGTGTAATGGCTGCGATTATTGCAAGAAGAATAAAACGTGGTGTATCAAAGAAGACGACACGCGCGAGGTGCTGGACAAGATACTGGACGCTTCCGGAATTATCGTTGTTTCGCCGGTTTATGTAATGTCCGCGACGCCTCAGCTGCACGCGTTCTGTTCGCGGATGAGACCGCTGATGCATTGCTTCCCTGAACTGGCGCGGAATAAATTCGTGGCGGCGATTTCAGTAGGAGGAACGCGCAACGGCGGTGAGGAAACCACGATCAATGACATTATCAACTTATTTGGCACCCGTACCATGAACATTGTGACCAATGAGTGCGGAGGCTATATGGGTGGTAAAGTATGGTCTCAGGATCAAGGAGCCGCCGGCGCGGCGGCGGACACGCTGGGGATGGAAACGGTTGTCAATTTATCCCGTAAAATGGCGGAGGTATGTCTGATTTACGATCTCGGCAAAAAAGCGTACGCGGGTAAATAGTAAGGAGTGTGAAGAATGGAGAAAATACATGATCTGAGATCTTTTATGGATGTTCTGCGCGAAAACGGAAGATTATTTACGGTCGAGAGGCCCGTTGATCTTGTTCATGAAATAGGATCGGTGCTTTCTACGCTGGAGTCGGAAAAAGGACAGGCGGGTTATTTCAAAAATATTATTGACAATCAGTATCAGGTGGCCGGAGGCATGCTGGCTTCCATGGACAATATTTCCCTGGCTTTGGGCGTTGATAAAAAAGACATTACGGATTTCCTTGTAAAAGTTCTGGATCACCCCATTGATCCGATTATTGTTGGCGAGGCCCCTTGTCACGAGAATGTTTTAACCGGCAAGGATATTGACATGACAAAAGTACCGGTGCCGACACACGCTCCGCTGGATGGAGGTCCCATTATCACCGGGGGAGTGGTTCATTCCAAGAGTATTCATGGAGGAAGACAAAATCTTTCGTTCCAGCGAATGCATGTTAAAGGCCGCGATAAATTCTGTATTATGATCAATGAATGGCGCCATCTTAAAGAATTTTATGACGAGGCGGAAGGGGAAAACAAAGAGCTGCCTATATCGGTAGTGATCGGCTGTGACCCGGCGGTTTATATTGCCGCGGGCATTCGTTCCGATTTGGATGAAACCGCTTTTGCCGGCGGCATTCGAGGCGAAGGGATCAAATGGGTCAAATCCATCACCAATGACATTTATGTGCCGGCGGAAGCGGAATTCGTGATCGAAGGTCTGATCCAGCCGAATATACGGGAACTCGAGGGACCTTTAGGAGAGTTTACGGGACATTACTCACAGCCGTGGAAAAGCCCGGTCGTTAAAGTGACCGCCATTTGCCATAGGAATCACCCGATTTATCAGACGATCAACGGCGCTTCCTTTGAGCATATCAATCTCGGCAATGTGCTTCCGAGAGAGCCGCTTTTGAAGAAATTCGCGAAATACGTTTCGGATGGCGTCACGGATGTTCATATTCCGCCGTATGGCGATGGATTCCTTGCCCTTATTCAGCTGAAAAAGAAAAATCCCGGCGAGCCAAAAAATGTCGCGCTGGCGGCCATGATGACATACGTGAATATTAAAAACGTAATCGTAGTGGATGAAGACGTGGATATTTACAACGCGTCGGACGTGATGTGGGCCGTGTCGACAAGAGTGAAGCCGGAGGACGATATTTTCTATGTTCCTAACGCGCAGGGACACGAGCTGGATCCGTGTTCGGACACGCGCGGCGTGCAGACTAAAATGGGAATAGACGCGACGAGAAGCGAGAACGCCAGAACCATTACGCGTGTTGTGTATCCAAAAGTTGATTTGACTATGTATAAATAAGGGTATGAATATGAGAAAAAGATTAATTATCGGCGTCAGCGGCGCGAGTGGGGCGCCGCTTGCCATCGATGTCCTCAACGAAATGAAAACGCGCGCGGACGATTGGGAAACCCACCTTATTATTACGGATGGAGCCGAGCGAACCTTTTATGAGGAATGCGATCTGAAGGCGGATGACGTAAAAAAGCTGGCGGACGTGTCTTATGACATAAAGGATCTGGGCGCGGCTGTTTCCAGCGGTTCCTTCCCTGTGGAAGGCATGATTGTGGTGCCCTGCAGCATGAAATCTCTGGCGGGCATCGCGTCAGGCTACTCGGATAATTTGCTTCTCCGGGCCGCGGACGTGACCCTGAAACAGAGGCGTAAACTGGTGCTTGTGGCCCGGGAAACGCCTTTGAGCGGCATTCATCTTCGCAATATGCTGGAAGTTCAAAAGCTGGGAGCCGTCATACTGCCGCCGGTTCTGACCTATTACTCGCGACCGCGGAGCGTCGAAGACATGACGCGCTGTATTACGGGGAAAATACTGGATGAGTTCGGTATTGAGGCGGCCAATTATAAACGCTGGGGCATGTGATATTTACTTAAACAGAAACGCCGTAAACTGGGAAAAATTAAGAATCCCGCGGTTTACGGCGTTTTTTTAGATTAGATCCTTTTTGTGATGGTTATCTGTTTATTGTTTTGTCTTAAATGAGCTCCGGATCGATCCACATCGCCGGACGAACACCATACAGACTAAAGCAGGCATCCCTTCCATTCAGAAAAATAGAAATTTTTTTCTCCTTAACGTCAATATTCGCGCAAGCCGCGAAGTATTCGTTTCTTCCGGGAGATCTCAGCCACCATCCTTGGCTCTCCTCCGGCATATGGGAGCATAGATCACTGTTGATCAGCCAAGAACATGCTTCCACGGATTCGGATATTATTACCTCCGGCTTTTCCCCCTCATTTTCAAAATATCGAACTACTTCATCGATGCTTAGCAGGAAAAGCCGGTCCTTTGTCACAGGACCTCCCAGCGTACCGTATCGCGGGTTATCCGGCTGTTCCAGCTCTGTACAGGCAATCATTCCGCGTTCGATTTCAGAAAAATAATTTCCGTAAAATACTGTATTATTCAGCCATTCGCGCAGAGAACAGTAATACCAATCAGTACCTTCTTCAACTAGGCTATTCATGAAATGATTGTATTCTTCTATGGCAATTTTTCTTTCTTTACTGCCATTTTTGTACTTCATTTTGGCTCCATCCAGTTTTAATTTCGCGCGCTGGATCGAAGAAATCTTTTCATGCTCGTTATAATAATAATCTCGCCATACCTCTTTACTGATCAGCAGACTTTTCTTTCCTTCCCGCGCGATCACTTCCCATTCCTTTCTGTTGGAAGCGTAGGAATCTGTATCCGCCGTCATGCCGATCGTAATAAAAGTATCTCCGATACGCAGATTTTCAATTTTCTCAATGAACCATGAGCGTAGCTTTTCCCGAAGTTCTCCCTCAAGACCGCCCCGCTGATACAACGCGGCCAGATATTTTTCTGAATCGCTGTTTCCCAGTTCGGCGCCTTTTATGAAGAATTCCATAGCTTTTTCCATATCAGGCTCCGGATATCCTTCAGACGTCGTTTGATGCGTCTTATACAACGAACCCAGTTCCCAATATGCCAGATCGTCTCCTGCCGCCGCGGCTTTCCGGAACCATTCTTCCGCTTTTGATGGATCCAGATCTACACAGGTTTCGTCATCCCCAATCAAATACATATAGCCAATATGCAGCATAGCATATGTGTTTCCAAGTTCTGCTGATTTTTGAAACCACTGAAAGGATTCCGGATCATTCTTATCTTCCATTTCCAGCGTGATTCCTAATTCATACATGCTTTCCGGATCTCCGCGCTCAGCGGAAAGTCGAAGAAGCCGCGTACTTTTTTCTTCATCTTTTTTTACCCCTTCGCCTGTCGCGTAAAGAAGGCTAAGCATTCGTATTCCGTCAAGATCGCCGCCTTTGGCGGAAATTTCATACCATCTGAACGCTTCGGATTTATTTTTGTCCACGCCCTTTCCGTAATAGAATACATCCGTGAGAAGCATGGCTGCTTTCGCGTTTCCCATTTCTGCCGCTTTCAACAGCGTATTATATGATTGTGTGGTATCCGTTTCATCGCTGCTGCCGTTGGAAACATCATTCGCGGATTCAGTGATATCCTCTTTATTTTCATTTTCCGTTGGCTCACAAATTTCAGATACCGTATCCGGTTCCGCGGTTTCACAGATTTCAGCTGTAGTATCCGGTTCCGTCTCTTTTATGTATTCAGCTTCTTCCTCTGCTTCCGTTATCTGTACATCTTCATCCGCGCTGTTTTCTTCTTCAAGTATGGCGTTCATTAAATTAATCAGATCATTCAAAAAAATAACGAATACGATTCGGACCGTACCATCCTTTTTCAACAGAAAGAGGTCACGCGAATACCTTTTCCATTCGCCCGGCTTTTTTTCAAAGTCAGTATTATGTCCTGCCGCGACGTAGTCTGAAAAGGCGAGGAAACTCGTCTTAGGTTCTTGAGCGACAATATCACTGAATGACTTTCCATAAATACCATCCGTAGAAATAAGGTAGCCGTTTTTTCCACTTCCTGTAAGGGTCGTGTCCATCAGCGCGACAGCGTTTTCAGGTCTGCATTCTTTGGCAAAACCGGAAAGCGCGTTGGATAGCGCTTTTTCTTTAACTTTGGAAACGGGAACAAACCAACTCACAGTTTTATGAGGCGTTTTTTCAATAATCTGGCATAGTTTTTCGGAATTCATGTAGGGCCTCCTTGTTTACGATCTCTTTAGCCACGCCTTTTCATAAGGCGCGATTTTTACGCGTTAACCAACTGCCGCCTCGCGGACTCTTTATCGATACGCGTCTTACGCGGGATAAAGGTACTTTCCGAAAGGTTTTTGCCTTCAAACGTTAATATATCATAATATGAGAATGAATGCTAATAGTTTCCGGAGGTCCTCAAAGGGGAAAAAACGCGAAATGCCTGAAGGCCCTGTTCACAAGGCTTTCAGGCATATAAGATTACATGGGATGAGAGAAACATCTTCCAACATATAACCCTGTTAAGACCGCAAAAATAAAAAACACCGGAAGAATCAGAAAAAATAGTGGTAACGCGCAACAGTATAATGAATTTAGAAAAGATGATTATATATATCGAAGATGGTTTCCTGTTTCCGACCGATGTTATACATTTTCTAATTGGAATGAAGCATTATTCGGACGCGCGACAAATGTATCGATACATCCAACGCAAAAGCCCGTTGATTTGTTGGAGTATTTAATAAAAACATATACAAATAAAGGAGATTTAGTTCTTGACAATTGCGCGGGCTCTTTTAGTATCAGAATCGCTTGTCATAATACTGAATGAAATTTCATAGGGCTCGAAAAAGATGAGGAAATTTAAAAAAAGGATTAGATTATTATAATAAAACGGTTAATGTACCGCGTTAAGCGTCAACAGTTTTTTACCGATTCGGTTAAATTATTTTATGAGAGCGGGCAGTATAACCCATCTCGGATATATCGAGCGGGCGTATTTGATTATTTTTAATCTAAAACAGGAATAAACAGAACGCGCTCATGCTGTATTTCGTGTGATGTTTTTAAGAAATATTACGACTTTATGAGACATATTAACGCAAGATAAGACAATATTGTCTAATAAGAAACGCCGTAAATTAGGGAAAAATCAAAAATCCCATTATTTACGGCGCTTTTTATGTGACAGGGGATGAGAGAATCGAACTCCCGCTAAAGGTTTTGGAGACCCTTGTCATACCATTTGACCAATCCCCTACTTCAATCGGCGGTTTTCTAACCGCCACTTGAAAAGTTTATCATAGGAAATATCAGTTGTCAACGGTTACTCGTAAAATATAGATTGTTTTAAAAAGGCGCGGCCTATATAATAGAGGATACAGCCGAAGGACTGACAGGAGGTAGGAGAATGGAATACAGAAAATTACCGCGCGGCGGGGAGAATGAGCGGTTCAGCGCGATCGGGCTTGGCTTGGGCGGTATTCACGATAGCTCGGACGATGAAATCGAGAAGGTGATCCGCGAGGCGATCACGCGCGGCATAAATTATTTTGATCTTTACGCCAGTGAGAAGCATGTTTTCGCGCCGGTCGGCAGAGCCATCGCGGGCCGAAGAGAAAGTGTTTTTCTGCAGACGCATCTGGGCGCTGTTTATAATAAACAGGGCGCGTATGAGTGGTCACGCGATTATAAAGTGATAAAGGACACGTATGAGAGCGTTTTGTCAGAGCTTGGCACCGATTACGCGGATATGGGCTTTTTGCACTGCGTGGACACGGATCAGGATTTTAACGAGTTGGTTTCTTCCGGTGTCTTTGGTTATCTGAAGGAATTAAAGGCGAAGGGAATCGTCCGTCACATAGGGTTTTCGTCGCACACGCCTTCCGTGGCGGAGAAGATCCTCGACACGGGCGCGGTTGATATGTTCATGCTCAGTGTTAATCCCGCGTATGATTATGAGCGCGGGGATGAGCTGGGCGTCGGGACGAACAGCGAGAGAGCGGCTCTTTACAGACGCTGCGAGGCGGAGGGTATCGGTATTTCTGTCATGAAGGTCTTTTTCGCTGGGAAACTTCTGGACGAAAAAGAGTCGCCTTTCGGGAAAGCGCTTACCAAGACCCAGTGTATTCAATACGCGCTGGATCGCCCTGGCGTTCTGACGGTACTCCCTGGCGTACGGAATTTAAAAGATCTGGAAGAGCTCTGGCCTGTCATTGAAGCGCCGGAGGCGGAGAAGGATTATTCCGTAATCGGGTCCTTTACGGCGGCTTACGCGGGAAGCGGCTGCGTTTATTGCAACCATTGTCAGCCATGTCCCGCCGGAATCAATGTCGGCCTGGTTAATAAATATTATGACCTGGCGCTCGCGGGGGATCGGATGGCGGACTCGCATTATGGAAAGCTTACTATAAAAGCGGACGATTGTGTTCAGTGCGGCCATTGTGACCGAAGGTGCCCGTTCCATGTGGCGCAGAGTGAGAGGATGATCACAATCGCGAACTATTTTAAAGGGCAGAGCCCTGCGTGATATTCCGGACGGCCAGCTCATGGTTGATCGTGTTCAGGACTTTTCTCTTGTCGAGGCTCCAGAGCGGGCTTACAAGGTCCGCGCGGCTGCCGTCGCCCGTAAGCCGGTGAATCACGATGTCCGGACGCAGATTGGCGATACAATCCGCGATTATATCGGCGTACTCAGGGAGTGACAGAACATGAAAGCGGGTTTTCTCGAAATCCGTCTCGAGATCGGTTCCTCTTAATATATGTAGAAGCTGGAGTTTGACGCCGCTGATCGGAAGCGCGCTCAGATGCCGGACAGTCTCGAGAATACGGGCTTTGTCTTCACCGGGAAGCCCGATGATGACGTGCGCGGTCACCGGGACGCCGATTTCGCTCATTGCCAGGACACTCCGGTCAAAAACCGACAGAGGGTATCCCCGTCGGATGTAGCGGGCGGTATCCTCGTGGATCGTCTGCAGGCCGAACTCGACCCAGATGAACTTATTCGGATACGCGCGATTCAGCTCCGCGAGCAGCCGGAGGACTTCGTCGCCTACGCAGTCAGGCCGCGTGCCAATGGAAATGCCCGCGAAAAGCGGGTCGCTTAAGGCGCGGTCAAACAGATATCGCAGGCGCGGAATGGGCGCGTAGGTATTGGTATAGGATTGGAAATAGGCGATATAATCGCCCGGCCGGCCTTTTTTATTATAAAGCAAGTCTTTTTCCGTAAGCCGCTGCCCGTCATAGGAAATGGCGAAATCGCCGCTTCCGCCCGCCCCGCAGAAAACACAGCCTCTGTTTCCAAGCGTTCCGTCGCGGTTGGGACAGGTCATCCCGGCGTCAAGCGGCGTTTTATAAAGCTTTCCGCCGAAATTCTTACGGCAATATTCCGGAAAAGAATAGTATCTCGCGCTCATGAAAATCTCCATTTCGAGCGGTCTTTTGACCGCCTTTTTCATTATAACATAAGCGCCGCGCGCCGCGGGACGGTAATACAAAAGGCAATAAAAATTGTAAGTGTCTCGTAAAAATTCTGCACAAAAAACAACAGAATATTTGTGTCAATTAAACGAACTTAAAATGACGAGGAAAAACGCCTTTACATTCAAAGGAGATAGAGATAAAATAAAGTATGTTAATAAATGAACAATGTTAGAGCATCTTGATTTTCGCGGAGAAACTCAATAAATTTTTTTTGAAATAGTATTACCGCGGAAATCCAAACGAACAATTCTATCTATAAGGAGAATGATTATGAAGGACATTTATGTAGTGAATTGCTGCCGTACGGCAGTCGGCAACTTTGGTGGTTCTCTGAAAGACACGCCCGCTCCGAAGCTTGGCGCTATTGTAATCAAAGAGGCGCTCAAACGCGCGGGTGTAAAGCCTGAGCAGGTTGATGAGGTTATGTTTGGCTGCGTTATTACGGCTGGTCTTGGACAGAATGTCGCTCGTCAGTCCGCTATTTACGCGGGAATCCCCATTGAGGTACCGGCTTATACAGTAGGTATGGTTTGCGGTTCCGGTATGAAGAGTGTCATCGAGGGCGCTCGCTCGATCGTAGCCGGTGACGCGGACATCATCGTGGCAGGTGGAACAGAGAACATGTCAGCCGGCCCGTTCGCGATTCCTTCCGCTCGCTGGGGAGCTCGCATGGGTGAGAAACCGATGATCGATACAATGCAGATGGATGGACTTTATGATGTATACAATAAATGCCTGATGGGCGTTACCGCTGAGAATATTTGTGATCAGTGGGGAATCACCCGCGAAGAGCTTGATGAGTTCGCTTACAATTCACAGATGAAAGCGAAGAAAGCGCAGGAGGAAGGCAGATTTAACGACGAGATCGTTCCGGTTGAGGTTAAAGTTAAGAAACAGATGGTAGAGTTTAAAGAGGATGAGTTCCCTCGTCACAGCACGTCGCTGGAGAGCCTCGCGAAGCTGAGACCGGCGTTTATTGACAATGGCCGCGTTACGGCAGGAAACGCTTCCGGTATCAACGATGGAGCGGCAGCGGTTGTTTTGGCTTCCGGAGAAGCGGTCGAGAAATATGGTCTGAAACCGATGGCGAAGCTGATCGGCTGGGGCCAGGGCGGCGTAGAGCCGAGAATCATGGGAACAGGCCCGATCCCCGCTACGAGAAACGCTCTCGCTAAGTCAGGACTTACAATTGACGACATGGATCTGATCGAGGCGAACGAAGCTTTCGCGGCGCAGTCAATCGCTGTAGCGCGCGAGCTGAAATTTGATATGTCCAAGGTTAACGTGAACGGCGGAGCTACAGCTCTTGGTCATCCGGTAGGAGCTTCCGGCGCGAGAATCATCGTAACGCTTATGCATGAGATGCAGAAGCGCGACAATGTGAAGAAGGGTCTCGCTACTCTTTGCATCGGCGGCGGCATGGGTGTCGCTACGATTTACGAGAAATGCTAATTACCACTAAATAAATAATAATGGAGGATTACCACAATGAATAAAGTAATGGTTATCGGATCAGGAACAATGGGACTCGCGATCGCGCAGGTATTCGCGCAGAACGGTTATGAGGTACTTGTTCGCGATATCACGGATGATATCATCAACGCTTCCGAGGCGAAGCTGAATAAAGGTCTGGATCGTCTGATCTCCAAGGGCAAGATGACAGAGGACGACAAGAAGGCGATCACGGGCAGAATGACATTCACGACAGAGCTTGGCGGAGCGGCTGACGCGGATCTGATTATCGAGGCGGCTGTTGAGAACCTGAAGATCAAACAGGGCATCTTTGAGGAACTGGACTGCATCTGCAAGCCGGAGACGATTTTCGCTACGAACACTTCCTCGATTTCCATTACGGCGATCGCGGCGGCAATCGGACGCGCGGACAAATTCATCGGTATGCACTTCTTCAATCCCGCTACAGTTATGAAGCTGATCGAGGTCATTCGCGGCGCGAACACCTCTGACGAGACCGTTAAGACAATCAAAGAGCTGGCGGAGAAGATTGGCAAGCAGGCGGTTGAGGTCAACGAGGCTCCCGGCTTTGTTGTTAACAAGATTTTGATCCCGATGATCAACGAGGCGATTGGTCTTGTAGAGACCAATGTAGCTTCCGTAGAAGATATTGATACCGCTATGAAGCTTGGCGCGAATCACCCGATGGGGCCTCTCGCTTTAGGCGATCTGGTCGGACTGGATGTCTGCCTGGCAATCATGGACGTGCTGCTCGCTGAGACAGGTGATCCGAAATACCGCGCTTGCCCGCTGCTTCGTAAGATGGTAAGAGGCGGCAAGCTTGGACGCAAGACAGGTCAGGGCTTCTACGATTACTCCAAATAGATATTGAGTCTTTCCGATATATTTTCACGCGAAAACAGGGAGAAACCACAACGGTTTTCTCCCTGTTTTATTTCGCGGAAGAATTTATTCCATGGAAGCGACGCTTATCCATTTCCCTTCCTTCGCGGATTTCGCGATCGCCGCGAGGATCGTGTCCACGTAGTGACCGTACGCGATATCGATTCCGATTTTGTGACCGTCCAGGATGGACGTCAGAATGTCCCGCGCCTGAATGGCCATGACATCTCCATAGGAAATGCCAAGCTCATCGGTTCCGCAGAAGCGTCCGTAGTCCCCATTGAGGGTATTGCCTTTGATCAGCTTATAGCCGCGCTCGTTCGGAGGGCAGTCATTGGAGTAATAATAAAGGTCATTGATATGGGAAAGCTCAAATTTAACAGAGCCTTTACTTCCTTGAATTTCATAGGCGAGACTGTCGGGACGGGCTACGGAAACCCGGCTGGATGACATGGAGCCGAGTCTTCCGTCCTCATATTTTACGATGACGTAGATTTGGTCATCGGTATCAATATCGACGAATTTACTGACGTCGCGGCTGTCGGGACGCTTTTTGTATACAGTGTCCCAGGAAGCCAGGACCTCCGTGATCTTTTTGCCGACGATCATATCGGAAAGACTGATGATATGCGCGGTCAGATCGCCAAGAGAGCCGGTGCCGGCTGTTTTCGCCAGTTGTCTCCAGGTGGCGGGCGTCGCTGAATCCGCGCAGTAGGAGCAGTCGAACTCACCTCGGAAGGTAACGAATTCGCCAAGCTTGCCTGACTCGAAAAGATTTTTCGCGAGGATGTTCGCGGGGCATTTGGTGTAAATGAAATCGACCAGGCTTTTGACATTAGCTTTCTCGACGGCTTCGACCATTGCCCGGCCATCCGCGAGTTCGTTTGCCATAGGCTTCTCGCAGAGAATATTTTTACCCGCGTTCGCCGCGGCGATGGCGATTTCCGCGTGCGTGAAATTGGGGGTCGCGATGATCACGAGATCGATATTGGGATCGTTGATTACGTCTCTCCAGTCGGTTGTCGTTTTCTTGTAGCCGAATCGCGCGGCCGCTTTTTTCGCGGCTTCCTCGTTTACGTCCGCGACCATTTCAAAAACAGGAATAATATCCGCGTAGGCCTGGCGAACGTTTGTCAATCCGATTGAGTGATAGGAGCCCATCCAGTTCGCTCCGATCAGCCCGACTTTTATTTCTCTCATATTCTGTCCTTTCCGGAATGGGTCAGATATCGTATCCGATTCCTTTCAAAAAATCAACGCTTGCTTTTACGTTTTTCAAACTGTTTTCGACGTTCCGGGGATCACATTCCTGCTCAATGGTAATATAACCGTTGTAGCCGATTTCCCGCAGCGTGTCCGCGACTGCCTTGTAATCAATCATTCCCTGTCCGATCGGGCACATGGAGCCTTTCGCGCAGCCTTCGAAGAATCGGATTCTTTCATTCATGACTTCATCGTAGACCTTGGGGTCAATATCCTTGAAGTGGATGTAATCCAGGCGGTCCTTGTATTTCTTCAGCCATTCGACAGGACTCATGCCCGCGTATTGGAGATGACCGGTGTCCAGCACAAAGCCCGCGAGGTCGTTAGGAATTTCATCCGCCAGGCGGTCGATTTCGTCGGCGAACTCAATATAGCCGCCGCAATGCGGGTGAAGGACGGGGCGAATCCCGAAACTGTTGGCTTTCTCGCACAGCCCTTTGAAATGACGGATCAGGCGATTCCAGCCTTCGTCGTTAAGCCTTGGCGCGCGATCCGAGTGACCGGCCGCGTAATCTCTTTCGTCATGACCCCAGTCCATGACCGTCAGGTAAGGTGTTTGATAGCGCTGCCCGTTTTCTCTTGGAAGAGGCGGCAGCTTCGTGATCAAAGAGCAGATCCCGTCGACCTGGCGGAGAAGCTTTTCGTAATTTTCCTCGCTTAACACATCATCAAAAATTGTGCCCGCGACGATGGACAGATGATTCTTGTTCAATTCGGCCGATACTTCCTCGATTCTGTCGGTCGGGATCCAGCCGTTCGGCCCCAGCTCGATCGCGCGGTAGCCCGCTTCGCCGGCTTCTTTGAGCACCCTGCGCCAGGACGGCAGATTGGGGTTTGTGATGTCATCCACGCCCCAGCAGCAGGGAGCGCCGCATATTCTGATACCCATGCTATTTTCCTCCGTTTCGTGTGCTTTATTAAATATCCTGCTATAAAGTATAAACGCGATTTCCTGTTTTTTCTTTCAGAAAATCGCGTGAGATTGATCAAGAATCGATCTTTTTATCTTTGTAGTTTTTGCGGAACTGACCTGGTGAGATGCTGACGTACTGACTGAAACGCTGGTTAAAATGGCTTTGAGAGTCATAACCCACAATGCCAGCGATTTCGGAAATTGTAAGATCGGTAGCGATCAAAAGCGTCTGCGCTTCGCCAATCCGTCTTCTGGTGACATACTGCATCGGTGAGTACCCCATCATATCCTTGAATGTATGGGAGACGTAGGACTCGCTCAGATGGAGGGCGTCACTGACGCTTCGCAGGGACACGTCCTCCTTGTAATGCTGATCCACATAGTTCTTGATCCGCTGCCCGAGAAAAAACTCGCGGTCTGGTTCCGTGACAGGCGCGCTCTTGTGAATGACGCGCCATATAATTTCCAGCAGCGCCATAGTGGAAAAGCCTGTTATAATGGTGGACCATTCATCTTCGCGGTCTATGTCCGCGAGCATTCTTTCGCAGAGCGCCGTGATCCGGTCGAAATCGGCGCCGGCGCGAAAGACCGGGACGATGTCATCGGGAATCAGAGCGTTGGGGCGGAGACCGGTGATGGAAAGATTGCCGATCGCGAAAAAATAGCTGCCTACCTGGAGCTCCTGGCTGGAAAGCTCGTCATGCGCGACATTGCTGTTATAGATCAGAATGTCGCCGGCCTTTATCGTCTGCCGCTGCTCGTTGATCAGGTACTCGCTTTCGCCGCGGTAAATAACGCTGATTTCCACATGGCTGCTGTGAGAGTGAAGAATTCTGGGATACGCGCTGATTTCCGGAATGATTTTTCCCATATAATAAAGACGCGGCGGGGTTTCCGAGCGAAAAACCGGCGTGAAATCGTATTCAGGAAAATGCTGTAGCATAGCGGCGGCCTCCTTTATTGATTTTTTTCAGCGTAGCATTCCCGCGGCGGAATTACAAGAGGAGACGCGATTTTTCGCGGTCAGATTAAAGCTTTTCGCGGACAAAACACGCGAAAAAGTCAAATTCATGTTAACATATATAAGATTATGGCAAAAATTAAGCGGGGGAACGACGCGATGAATATTAAAGCGGCGATTGTGGATGACGAGCCGGAATTTCTGGCGAGGACAGAGTCGATTGTCACGGATTTCTTCAGACAACATAAGATCATGGCGAAGATAGACACATTTCGCGGGCATCAGCTTCTCATGTATGAGCTGGCGGATGGGACGGTTTATGATATTTATTTTCTGGATATTATGACGAAGGATGATAGTATGGATGGGCTGGAAGCGGCCAGACAAATCCGGGAATACAGCGCGGAGGCGTATATTATATTTATAACGGGGCATGTCACTTTCGCGCCGGACGCGTTTGAGGTGAACGCGTATCGCTATATCACGAAGGACATTATTGACAGAAAGCTGCCGGAGGTGCTGGAATCCCTGACGCGCGATTACGAGCGGGCGCGGCGGAAATTCTATCTTCTTGAGACGTCGAACCGATGCGTGAAGCTTTATTACAATGACATTTTTTATATTCGCAAGGAAGGCAAATATTCCGTTATACTGACTTCTACCGGTGATCACAGGATACGTCTGAGCCTGGCGGCGCTATACGAGAAACTGGCTCCTGAGGAATTTATTTACGTGGAACGCGGGTTTATTGTCAATATCGCCCGCATTGACCGGCTGGAGGAGGAGCATATCTTTCTGGAGAATGGGAGCGCGCTGAAGATCAGCCGCGCCCAGATTCGTTTTGTGAGAGACCGGATCGCGTCATATTGGGGAGAGCGATTATGAGAATTTTATATAGTATTGTCGAACTTGTTGTTTATTTTATTGAGCCTCTTATGTGTTACAATATCGCGGGCCTTTTTTTCAAGGAAAGGAAGGAGGATTTCAGGAATAAGATTCTGCCGGCGCTTTACTCGACGCTTATTACAGTTTGTATTTTCCTGAATTATCACGTAAGCCCCTTTACGAATTTTATGCTTTTCTTCGTGATTCTTTCGATCAGCGCGTCCTCGATGACATTGCGAAAAGCGCGGTTTCTGCCGATGTTCACGCTTGTGAGCGTGTATTATCTCCTGGTAATTGTGTTTGAGTTGTTTGTGGTCTTCATCGCGGCCACTGTGTCGGGAGACGCCGGAATGAGTGAGATCCTGCTGGGCGAGATGAGTTTGTATCGGAGTGTGTTCATCGGTTCCATGAAAATATTACTTTGTCTGTTTTATCTTTTTCTGAAGCACGCGGATCTGGATTACAAGCGGATGAGTCAATATTGGGCGTATTGGTTGGCCGTAGCTGTCGTCGGGTTCTGCGCCCTTACCTATTTTCAGAGATTTGAGTTCGAGCGGCTGACGAGTGATCTCGCGTCGAACTGGCTGATTTTTCTTTTGTGGATGCTGCTGATCGCGTTTATTTTTATCATGTACGTGAAGTACCGCGATTACGAGAGCGAGAGTGTTCTGATCAACGCGCGCAATGAGATTCTGGAGCGGAATTATAAAGATTATCAGAAGCTTTTTGAGGATAACAGGCATGTCATTCATGATTTCCGGAATCATCTGACGGTTCTGCGCGGATTTATTCAGAAGGACGAGAAGAATAAGGCGCTGGAATATATTGACACAATTACAGGCCCGTCCAGAGAGCTGGCGGAGACGGTCAGCACAGGCAGTGAAATTGTCGATATTGTCGTGAATTATATGGCGGCGGAGGCGAAGAGACGAGGAATCCGTTTTACAGAGGATATCCAGATTGGACAGTGCGGGATCGCGGATACGGATTTCTGCGCGATTTTATCGAATCTTCTGGATAACGCGATCGAGTCCTCCGAGAAGGAGAGCGAGGAGAAGCGGTATGTCAGTCTGACTATGCGGACAGTCAACAATATGCTGATGATCAAGACGCGCAATAACGCGGCGGAGAGCGCGCGGATTATCGATGGCGCGAAGCTCCGCACTTCCAAGCAGGACACGCGTAAACATGGCATTGGCCTGGAGAGCGTGAGAAGCAGCGTCAGCAAATACGATGGAAGTGTGAAGCTCAGCTCGGGGAAAGATTATTTTGAGGTACAGATCCTGTTTTTCTCTGTATAAAGCGCGGGTATCCGGTATAAATCGCGTTTCGCGGCCAAAAAACAGCAATTCACGGACAAAATACGCGTCGTTTTAAGAATTATGTTATTATATCTCCGGGTTTTATGAATTGACCGCGGGCATGGAGCGCGAATATTGGGGAGTAATTTATATAAGGCGTAACTGGTTCCTGAGCAGTCGCGCTGTTGAGTCAGGAAGCGGGTTTTAGAGCGCGGCGGGAGTTGTTCTTCGGCTACATAGCCTCGCGGGGGGAGACTAATTTAAAACCGCTTTTTCTCAACACGCGCTTCAGACGTACTTTTCGTACACGATGTTCAATCGGCCTTTCCGGGTCAAGTGACTATTACCAAGATAGCGGAATTTACCATAACCGCGAACAGATAACAGCTCCTGTGGTTTTATTACGCGGGAGCTGTTTTCGCAGAGTTTTCCGCCCAGGAACACTTTTTTCGCGCGGAACAGCGCGAGACTTTCATTCCGGGAAACGCCGCAAAGCCGCGCGACGACCGCGTCGATCCGCTCGGAAGCGACCTGGGTCTCCAGACGGATCGTCTCAGGACGAAACTCGTCCGGCGTCTCGTCTGTCAGAGAGCACCTGATCTGGGTATGACGGATCTGAAGCAGATTTTCGAGGAGGTAATCCGCGATCTTCTCCTCGCAGAACAGATAACACCCATTTCCCTTGACCAGGATATCGCCGATGACATCGCGCTCGATTCCAAGACTCATGACAGCGCCGAGGAAGTCACGGTGCGTCAGATCGTCCGCGAATTTCTCGAGTCTGGGAACGATCTGGAGACAGCGGATCGGAAAAGCCTCCTCATAACCGAACGCTTCCGGGGAACCGAAGCGGATCATTCGACGCTCGGCGTAATCGTATCCGCCATAAACAGAGCTGCCCGCCGGGGACAGCTCTGTTTCTATTTCATAATAAGAGGCGAGCTCCGCCTCATTTAGAAAATCACTGAAGAAGTACGTGTTGTTTCGCCACGCGCGCTCGGATAATTCCAGAAAACGCTTTCGGAGATATTTCTCATTTTCATCCATAATTTTACCCATAAAGATTCATTATTAAAGTACTTTTATAGTATACCAAAAAAATTAGCGGGGCGGCGGAAAAAATATGGCGGTTCCGTAAAAACTGTGATAATATAAAATACGGTATATTCTATAACAGAGTTGTCAAAGGGGATAACGACAGGAGGGTACGATCATAGAGAACTCAGCTACGAAATCGCGAAAATTCATAAATATACTGCGGGATGAGAGATTGCTTCTATTGATTTGCGCGGCTTCTATTTTTTTGCCGTTTTATCTCTGCGTTATTCCCATGGGTTTTACCTTCTTAAGCGGGATGTTCTACCGTAAGGATCTGAAGATTCTGTATTCGGAATCGACACAGTTGAAATGTTTCTGGCTGTTCGCGGCGTACGCGCTCATCGTGGCGCTTGTTCATAAGAATCTGATCGGAACCGGAGCGGCGGCGCTCTACATTCTGCTTACGCTTTTCGCTTTGTACGCCAATACGATCGTCAAGACCACAAAGATCCGCATGGATTTCGTGATGGTGGTTTGTTATGGTTCCATCATATCTTTTATTGTGGCGGTGGCGCAGGATATCTACCGTTCTGAGACCGCTTACCGGCCGATTTCTGTCTTTGAGGAGACAAATTATTACGCGTTCATGTGCGAGCTGATGATTATCGTCATTACCTACGCGCTTCTGCATTATAAGAAGAGAGCGCTCTATTTTGTGGCTCTTGCCGCGTCGTTCGGAGGCCTGGTCGAGTCCGGGTGCCGCTCCGCGTGGCCGGCTGTGTTCTGCGGTGTTCTGGTCATTTTTATCTGCCTGAAACGCAAGAAGCATCTGAGAATCGGGTTGATCGGTGGCGCGATCGCTCTGGTATGCGTGATCGTGTTCCGAGACACGCTGCTTCCGAGATATCGTTCCTTTATGGCGGAAATTCATATGAGAGTGAATATATGGCAGACAGCGGTCAGTATTTTTAAGACACACCCGATTTTCGGGCAGGGTATGCTGACGTACTCGCGCATGGAAACGAAGGGAATTCCGGACTTCCACGCTCATAATCTGTTCCTTGAGTCATTGTGCGACTTTGGTATTGTAGGAACGATTTTCTTTACGGGCTGTGTCATCCTGCTGATCTGGACACTGATCCGTTACCTGAAGAAGAGCCAGGCGTGCGCCGTCTCGCTGGGAGCGATCACGGTGACATTGGTACATGGAATCGTTGACGAGCCTTTTATGCAGCTTCAGTGCAGCGCCATGCTTTTTTTATTGATCGCTTTCTCGGGGCTGGATCCTAAGAAGCTGACAACGGAAGACAGTGAATAAGTTCAATTTATAAATGAAATGAGGTTACAAAACAATGGTAAAAGTAGTGAAATTCGGGGGAAGCTCTCTGGCGAGCGCGACACAGTTCGCGAAGGTCGGTAAGATCATTACATCGGATAAAGCGCGCAGATACGTTATTCCGAGCGCTCCCGGCAAAAGAAACTCCAAAGACACCAAGGTGACGGATATGCTCTACGCCTGTTATGATCTGGCGGAACGCGACGAGGACTTCAGCAAGACGCTGAAGAAGATCGAGGAACGTTACCAATCCATCATCAATGGCTTGAATCTTCAGATTTCCCTCGCGGAAGAGTTCGCGAAGATCGGCGAGGATTTCCGGAATAAGGTTGGCGCGGATTACGCGGCTTCCCGGGGTGAGTACCTGAACGGAATTATTATGGCGGATTACCTGGGATATGATTTCGTGGACGCCGCGGAAGTGATCTGCTTTCTGGAGGATGGAACATTCAACGCGGAGCTTACGAACGAGAAGACGGCGAAACGCCTCGCTTCTTCGGAGCGGGCGGTCATTCCCGGATTTTACGGAGCGAAACCGGATGGAACGATCAAGACATTTTCAAGAGGCGGATCGGATATTACGGGCTCGCTTGTCGCGAGAGCGGTAAGGGCGGCTGTTTACGAGAATTGGACAGACGTTTCAGGCTTTTTGATCGCTGATCCGAGAATTATTGACAATCCGAAACCAATCAAGGTCATTACATACCGCGAGCTGCGGGAGCTTTCCTATATGGGGGCAAGTGTTCTGCACGAGGACGCGGTCTTCCCGGTCAGACACTCGGGAATTCCCATTAATATACGCAACACGAACGCGCCGGATGACGAGGGCAGCTGGATCGTGGAGAGTACCTGCAACCAGTCGAAGTACACGGTTACCGGTATTGCCGGTAAGAAGGGATTTGTCTCCGTTAATATCGACAAGGACATGATGAACGGAGAGGTTGGCTTTGGCCGCAAAGTTCTCTCCGCTTTTGAGGAGAACGGAATCAGTTTTGAGCATATGCCCTCCGGAATTGACACGATGACCGTGTTCGTCCATCAGGCGGAATTCGAGAGCAAGGAACAGGCTGTCATCGCGGCGATTCACCGTCTGGCGAAGCCGGACAGCATAGAGCTGGAACCGGATCTCGCGCTGATCGCGGTTGTTGGCCGCGGCATGAAGTCGGTACGCGGCACAGCCGGAAGAATTTTCTCCGCCCTCGCGCACGCCGATGTCAATGTCAAGATGATTGACCAGGGCTCATCCGAGCTCAATATCATTATCGGCGTCAGCAACGATGATTTTGAGGTGGCGATTCGCGCTATCTACGATATTTTTGTTACGACGCAATTATAAGAAATGAAGGAGCGTTTTCGCGAGCGCTCCTTTTTTTATGTCGTGCGCCTGGCGGCGCACGTTTCTAATGGGTGCAAGACCCTAATCCGCCCGGTAGTGGGAAGGATACAGCCGAAGGCAAGGGTGTCCATCGCGAGGTGGAATCTGAAGGAAGCCGGATGCGGGGAAT
>Ga0183095_10583_pt1 | contig 73172 bp, 64 predicted proteins | sample BioMet4_FD_130346 | JGI IMG/M metagenome (GOLD analysis project Ga0183095, IMG submission 130346) | Microbial communities from bioreactor (seeded with sewage sludge) at LBNL, California, USA - Biofuel metagenome 4 (v2) (version 3) | ecosystem: Engineered > Bioreactor > Anaerobic > Unclassified ... | reverse complement strand
CGCAAGAAACCGCAGGGCGGCTGGCGCGGCAATAAGCATACGGGAGGTATTCCTGTCACAAACCATGCGATTTTGGGTTCCTCCTCGCAGGAAACGGCTAGTCTTTTGGGAATTTCTCCACGCAAAGTTGAGCGGGTACGAACAATTCTAAATCGTGCACCGCAAAAAATCGTAGCCGCAGTTAGGTCAGGTAAAATGAGCATCAATAAAGCCAACCTGCGGATGATGAAACCGGCCGTTTCGCCGCCTCCGGACAAAGTCGCGGATGTTTTCACCGTAGTGACTTCCAAGCTGAATAAGGAGGAAATTTCAGAATTGATCGCACGGCTTCAGGTGTATCTGACGGCACCATAAAAACACATCTTTCCGGCGCGATTGCCGGGGAGAATTTCAACCATAATCAAAAGAGGAAAAAGATCATGCCGAACATCATCAACCATCACGCCGAAGAGATCGCTTATGTCGCGCTCACGCACAACCGGAAATGTCGGGTTGAACTCTGCTTCGTCTGGATCGACGATCACCTGTTTCTGCCGGCGTCGCTGTTGAACGACGATCCGGCCGAGGCGGTAAGTCAGGTGCTGAAAGCGGATATCGATATTTTCAGCCTGGGTGCGCTGAACTATTTCGTCCCATTTCAATGGCTGAAAGAACAGCGCCCAGACCTGGCGGAACTGCTGGAAAATATCCGCGCAGCGGCGGAGCCTTACCGGAGGAAATTCACCTTCGATCCCTGCGACGTATGCCGCCATGACAATTCGGCTGAAAACGACGCCCAATAACCCACAAAAGGAAAACTACCATGGCAAAAGTAATCAATTATGAGGTTGATTCGGTTCTTTATCTGGACTTGCGCTGGAAGCGCAATCTGCCGCTTCAACTGGCGTTGATCGACGGTCGCATTTTTCTGCCCATCGCCATGTTCGACGATGATGAAAAACATCTGCTTAATAGAATTCGTATGACTTCAGACGTCGAGGTCTATCATCGGGAACACGAAGGCGGCTTGGTGCCGTGCGAATGGATTCAGCAACAGTATCCGACGCTGGCTCCAACGCTCGATCAGTTGCAGACGCTGGTGCGATTTCTTTTCGGCGCCAACAAACCGTCCTTTAATTCGAGGTAACTTATGCCCCAACACAATAATGAAGCCATCGTCGAAGCGCTGAAATACTTTTTTCAGCCAGGCGATGTGTTCGAAATCCGCTGCCTGGACGCAAGTATACCGGGCGTCCGCTATCCGCATACCGAGGCGGGATATTTCGACTACGAGCACATCGAAAACGTCCCAACCGAACTGGCGAAAATCGAGGCGCGCGGCGTCTATTTCACGCCTAATCCGGTCAATCCGGCCTTGCTGGCTCGGGCCGCGAATCGCATCAAGCCCGCAGGCAAGGATGAAAGCACCTCCGATGCCGATATCCTCTGCCGCCGCTGGCTTTTGATCGACTGCGATCCGTGCCGTCCGGCGAAGATTTCATCCAACGAGGAAGAACATTCGCTGGCCTTGACGAAAGCACAGGAAATCCGCGACGGATTCGCCGGCATTGACTGGCCGGACCCCGTGATGCTGGATTCCGGAAACGGAGCGCAGCTGATGTATCGCGTCGATCTGCCGACCGCCGATGACTGGTTGGTTCAGAAGTGCTTGCAAACACTGAATTGGGTCAGCGATAAAAAGGTAAAAATCGATCTCACGGTTCACAACCCGGCGCGCATCTGGCGTCTGCCCGGAACGTGGAACTGCAAGGGCGATCAGCATGAGGATCGGGTCTATCGGCAGGCCCGGATTATTTCCCGCCCGGAAACAATTTTAATTGTTCCCCGTGAGGAAATTGATCAACTGGCCTTCCCGAAAAAAGAGGAGCAAAACGCCGACGAAAACGACGCAACAAAAACGGATTCCAGTTATGGTGGTGACACGAATTCCTCGTCCGGTTTTAACATCGAAGACTGGATCGCCAAGTATTGCCCGGAGGTCGAAGGCCCGGAGCCGTGGAAAGACGGTCGTCGCTGGGTATTCCCGGTCTGCCCGTTCAACGACGCCCACGATAACCGTAGCGCCGTGATCATTCAGCAGGCGTCGGGCGCGGTGGCGTTCAAATGCCACCACAACGGCTGCGCCGGTAGAACATGGCATGACTTGCGGGAGCTCTTGGAGCCGGAGTTCTACGAGAGCAGTTCCAGCCCCGTCGATCTCTCGCCATTGCTGGCCAAAATCATGGAAAGTTGCCAGCCGCAGGTTCCCGCCAATGCCCTGCCGTCGCGGTCGGCCAGCGAGATCGTGGAGACGAACGATATCACCAGTCCCGACCCCAACGAGCTGGTCAAGCACCGCTTCATCTGCCGCAACGGCGGATTGCTTCTGGTCGGCCCGAGCGGTTACGGCAAAAGTTCGTTTTTAACCCAGGCCGGACTGATGTGGGCGATGGGCGAACCGATGATGGGACTGGTGCCGGTGCGGCCCTTGAACATCCTGATGATTCAGGCGGAAAACGACGACCGCGACGTGGCAGAGCAGCTTGCCGGGGCGATCAACGGTTACCTGGAAAACACGCCGAACGTCGATCTTGACCGATTCGAAGCGGCCCTGAAAAATATCGACTACATTCATGAATCCAGCCTCACCGGCGAAGCTTTCGTTCGCGCCCTGGGGCAAAAGCTGGAGTCTTACCCTGAGGAGAAAAAGCGCGACATGGTCATCATTGATCCGCTTTTCGCCTACTGCGGCTGCGACGTTTCCGACCAGGGCGAAATGAGCAAATTCCTGCGGAACTGGCTGAATACCACCATCGAGAAAAACGAAGTCGGACTGCTGATTTGCCACCACTCGAACAAGCCGCCGAAGGATGCCGGTACTGTCTCGGCCTTGAATCAGGTCTATGCCGGTTCGGGTACCGCCGAGCTTACGAACTGGGCTCGCGCCGTGCTGGTGATCAGCCCCGATCCGCTCGACGATTCACTGTTTTCTTTCACCGCCGCAAAGCGGGGCAAGCGCCTCCGCTGGCCCAACGGTTCAATCCAAAAGTTCATGCGGCATGCCAGCGACGGCACGATTTTCTGGACCGAGGTCGGTGCTCCGGTCGGAAACGTTGAGTCCAAGCCTGACAATGAAACGCTCCTAGCAATGGCCATCAGCTTGGCGAAGGAGGAGGATCAGGCGGAAGCGGTAGCGAATTATGTTGCTCGGCTGCAGTTTGAGCTGAGCGTTGGTCGGGACAAGGCGCGGCTATTGATGAAAACCGGCATCGAAAAAAAGGCTTTGGCGACGTTGGTCGACAACGACGGCGACGAACAAAAATGCCGGCAAAAACTCGTTTATCGGACCCGGCAAAATGGTGATCTGCTTTTCAGTCACATCAGAATGCAGGGGGCATAGACGTGCTAACATGTTGATGCCACGGTTTTTTACTGGAGTTTGGCAGGGCCAGGAAAAATCGGAGGCCGCAATTGGGATTTGAGCTCAAAGGACTTGACGTGGACGAGAACCTCCATCCGTCACAACCATTTGATGCAGCGGTTTTTTACTGGGTTTGGCAAGGCCAGGAAATAGAAAATCGGTCAAATGAAAATTTTTTCAATGACAAAAATCGAAGCGAGCAAGGAGTTGCAATTGTCTTATTACAAAATCATTACAACATATTTTTCAGGTCGCGCGGCCATTTTAAAATCATCAATTTTCCAGCCTTTTCGCGGGACGTATGCCCTTGCACACACCCTCTATACGCCACCCCCCTAAAGGGGGGCGTATAAGAGGGGTGTGCAACAAGACGTCCCTGCGGTCAGAGCGCCGAACCCAGGAGAAGAAGTCCGGCGCGGGAAAAATCATCAACAAAAAATCATCGCGAAAGGAGTGAATCGTGAAACATCAAATCAAGCGGTGGAACAAAGCAACAAAAACAAAAGAAATCGTGGAAGTGGACATCACGGCGTTGAAGTCAATTCACCTGTTTTGCGTCCATGAGTGCATGGACGGACAGAGCCGTCTGGTGCCGGGGTGTACCGATCCCCATTGTCCGCTGTTCCCGTATCGGCTGAGCAAGAATCCGGAGATACAGAAAGATACCGAACGAGTCAGAAAGGCGACGGCACGGATCATGGACTATCATCGGAAACGGAAAAAACCATGAGCTGCTAGATGGTTTTCAACGCTGGAATCAATTTTGTCGCGTCGGATGGGTTCCGATACCCGTCAGGGGTTATGGCGGCCTCTTTTTGCCGAAAAAACGCGAATTTGACGCGGAGGGGCCGATTGTCCGAGTATTCGCCAAAACCGGACTGGCTATATCGATCATGGCGAGCTTATGATTCGTAACCTCAAACCGAAGGAGTTCTATGAAAAAATATGCCAACGCCAAGGAAGTACTGCCCAAGCGGCTGTACGAGGAAATCAAAGAACATTTCACCGGACTGCTTTATGTCCCCGGCGACCACAGCTACGCCCCAGGCAAGCGAGAGATCGTGATCAGTTTGGCCAAGCAAGGCGCGGGCACTGCGGAGATTGCCAATATCATGGCCCTGTCTACCCGCCGCGTGAATCAGATTCTTGCCGGAAAACGCAAACGGCGGATGGAGATGGAATGGGTTGGCAAGTCGTAAAAATGACGCAAAGGACGCTTTGTTTTTAAGTGCGAATGCGGTGCATTTTTTCGGTTTGGTAATGCGGAAAATGGATAGCATGTGGTCACAAAACAAAAAGCTCTCCGTGTCCGATTCGGGGTCTGGAGTTAAAAACCATTTCCCGTTTGAGGCTGGCGTAACGTGTCGTTATGAGGCGAAATCAATGGATACGAATAATCAAGATATGTTGATATTTGCCGAAAAAAACGACGGTTCCTCCCTGGAGGGTATCGCCTTCAGGCTGCCGGAAGGGGTCGGCTCTTATGACACAGTTTGTTTACCTGTCCGCTTTTTGTAGTTCCGCTGATTTGCAGGAACTTACGAGGCTAGACCGGACAGGGCTGGCCTGTCCGGTTTTCGGGTTTTGAAAATGCTGTGATTTCAGGGTTTTTCCTGAATCGATAAGCACGTGCGGACGTTTTGAGATCAAATTCAGCGTTCGGGGCGGCATCGGCAAAAACTTTGCACAAGTCCCGAATCGCCGATTTTCGACTTGACGGATTTTGCACCTGAAATCGGACCTAAAAACGGGGCCGATTGGACATTTAAAACGCACTTAAAGTGCGCAGCTTGAGGAGGTTGGCAAAGCACGTCTTTGCGTTGAAATTTTCAGTTTTGGCAGTTGTGCAAATGTCCAATCGGTCGGGAACGGGCGGGCGGCGTCAGGACGGTGATCGGAATGACGTAACAGTGGATTATACCCGGATTTGAACTCGGAGTTTCCCAAAGCACGTGCGGACAGGCCGTCCCGACAATGCACGTGCGCTAACCTCAAATGGCAAATTAGGACGAGTTGGATAACGGAAATTCAACAAATTTAACATTGAATATTAAATCTGCATGGCAACGAAAGGAAGTAGGATATGGACAAATCGCAAATAACCATTGATCATGATGTCAGATGCGCCTATCGCCAGTTGAGCAATGTTCTGAGAAAACAGATCATGGGAGGAGAATTTTTGCCCGGCGGAGCCTTGCCGTCGGTGGCCGATTTTTGCCGGCAGACCGGACTTCATCCGAATACGGTGAAACTGGCGTTCAAAGAATTGCGGGATTGGGGGCTGGTCAAGTTCCGTCCGACGGTCGGCTGTGTGGTTCGGGATGACGCACCGCTCCGAGCGGCGTTGATCTTGCCGGAAGATTACGGTTCGCAACTGGAGGTGTTTGTCGGATTGAACGAAGCGTTGAACGGCTGCGGTCAGGCCAACCTGCTTCTTTATAAGGATAAGGCAACGTTCGAAAACATTCTGCGGCGGCTTCAGTTGGAAAACTATTCCGGAGCGGTGATCTACCCGGAACATGCGGCAATAGAAAATGTAACCCGACTGCGCGACTCCGGCTTTCCAACCGTTGTAATCGACAATTTTTTCAAGAACGCCTCGCAGGGCTGGTTCGTCGATTCCGGAATGTTCGACGCCGGGCAACTGCTGGCCGAAACGCTGCTGCAAAAGCGGTATATCCCGGTTGCGCTGGTCGCTCCTGACAATCCCGCCGGCTGGAAGTTTGTCGACGGGTTCCGGGAGGCGCACCGCAAACGGAAGGAATCGGTCTGGTCGCTGCACTTCAAACTGCTAAACCCGCAGCTAAATGCCGCCACCGCGACAAAAGACTTGCTGTCCTCCCCGAAGCCGCCGGGCGCGATCATTTATGCTTACCACACGGATGCGTTGGCCGGATACGCTGTGCTCCAGGAGCGCAGCAGCAAGATCCAGGTCGCATCGTTCGGGGAATTGCCCGGCATGAATTTCTGGTCACTGCCGGTGATTGCGGCCAGCCGGAACTTCCGGCAAGTGGGAGTCGACGCCGGTAAAATGCTGCTGGAACTGCGGCAATTGCCCAAGCCGCAACGACTGGTGCTGCGGACGGTGAAGCATCGTCCGGAACTGTTGAAGTGACAGTATGCGACAAGTCCGGTGGATACACTTGATCCCGACCAATACAAAATTACATTTTAGATTAGTCGGGTTGCCCCATGACGACAATCGCAATAAAACCCGTGAAGGAATTTATGTTGCAGAAATCTGTAGCGGATGTGTGTAAACACCGTTTTTCAGGCTCAATGAATATTGATAAAAGTGTACGTTTCCGCGTTGCCGAAACGCCGCGCTTACAAGGCGGCAAACGGCAGTTCGATCAGTTTTTCAGTAATCATCGACGGTCTTTCGGCATTGGAAACAATGATGCCCAGATTGCATTTGTATTCATCGATAAAACCGGTAATGCTTTTCAATTCGCCGCGAGAAACTTTGTTGGCGTATTTGACTTCAATCGGCAGAATTCCGAATTCGCCTTCCAGAACCAGATCGACTTCGGCGCCGCCTCCGGTTCGATAATAGTAATAGTCGAAAGCACAGCCGGCAATGGTGAAGCCGCGGATGATATTTTCAATCACCATTGCTTCCCAGAAGTTTCCCATGGCCGGATGCGTCATAAGATCGTCGAGCCGGTTGAGGTGCAGCAGAAAATTCAGCAGTCCGGAATCGCGGAGAAATCCCTTGGGATGTTTCACGACGCGTTTGGCGGCGTCTTTTTCATAGGACGGCAGATTGCGCCAAACGAACGAGCCGTCGGCAATCTGGAAATAGTCGCGGACGGTCGGTTGAGATACGCCCAGGGCCCGTGCGATTTCCGAGTAGTTGATGATCTGTCCGGAAAGGTTGGCCAGCATCTGCACGAACATCTGATAAGTGTTCAAACTGAGACCGGGAAACAGCCGGACGATGTCCCGATGAACATAGGTTTGCAGATAGTTCTGCATCCAGAGGGTGGAAAACCGCGGATTGTTCTTGAGCCAGACTTCGGGATAGCCGCCGCGATGCCAATAGTCATGAAGCTGACGGACGTCAAGACGAGGTTTCAGCGTATTGACGAGGTCCGCCGCTTTTCCGGATTGCATGACCATGCGGTAAAATTCGGATTGGTCGAGCTCAAACGCCTCGGTCGAAGTAAACGGCGACAGATTGATGACGGCAATGCGCCCGGCCAGACTTTCCGAAATGGACTTCAGCAGAACAGGCGAACTGGAACCGGTCAGGACGAAGCGTCCGTTGCGGCCTCGCTCCTGGTCGATGGCAACCCGGAGCGCCGGAAAAAGTTCCGGCAGCAGCTGACTTTCATCGATCGCTATCTGATTGGGATTTAAACGGAAAAACAGATCGGGATCGCGGGCCACCTGGTTGTAGTCGTTGATCTTTTCCATGTCGTAGCATTTCCACGTCTCCGGCAGTTCCTGCAGCAGACTCGTTTTGCCGCACTGCCGGACGCCGAGTATTGCCACGCAGGGAAACAGATCCAAGTATTCGAAAAGCAGTTTTAGATAATGTCTTTTTACCATGTATTTTCAAACCTTAACTTTTAATTTGCAAGGTAAATATAATGCCAGTCAATGACTTGTCAAGTTACTGCTTCCAGCCGGGATAACACCTTGCCTGAATATTTCCGGAACAATGATGGAGAATGAACCAGAGTGCGTAACATACCCGGTTCCCGGCAACCGAGACGAAGACAGTATCGGACAGTCCGAGAGAGTCCAGATAGATCCGGCAGAAACACACCATTATAAAGAGGAATAACGATGAACGAAGTAATCATAGCGCCGTTGCCCAATAACGGAGTTCCCGGAATTGAAACAAACGGCAAAACGAAGACATCTGTCCAGGCGTTGCCTTATGCCGTAACCAGCTCTGAATTCTTGCGGGGGCGTCCGCCCTTTTTGCCATTCAGACGACTGGAGGCCGCCTTGCGGGCGGTTCGTATCTGTCCCAAGGTGGCCGCCGCTTTTTTACTTCTCATTTTCAACCAAGTTTCAACCGGTATTTTTACCGGAAACTTTTCAGGAGTTTCAATGGATTCGATGGACAAATCAATATCAAGATCGTTCCAGTACACTCCCCATTTATCGGCGGTGATATTGCGGAGTTCGGTGGCGTTGCAGTATTCGAACCACGGGAAGTCCGTGAACTTGAGAAAATACTCATGTCCATGGACAAGGATGTTGATTCCTTCCCCGGTTAAATTAACGAAGGCGGTCTTATTTTCCAAGGTATTTATTCCAGGCGTCTTTACATTTTTGCTCATTTTTCCGAACCTCCCGGAGAATTTCATTCAGCAATGTTTTGTTGATCGTACCTTTGATGGCGGCGACTTCAATCTCTGGTTCGAGCCAAATTTTAATGTTGGCATCGCTGTTAATCACATGGACATGTCTTCGCTTCTCCTCAAGACTGTACCAGAATCGTATTTCGAACCCTTTATACCTGAAAATGATCGGCATCGATTAATCCTTGATTACTCTTTAATAACTATAACCTAACGATAGCTTTTTGCAAGTATTGCCAATTCTTTCATGGTATAAAAACAGTTTTTTCCCCTTGTCCCAATGGAAAACGACAAAAGATAGGAGATCGCGATGAACGAAGTAATCAGAGTTCCGTTTGCGGAAAACGAAATCACGGTGATCGAGGCGAATGGTGTCCGCTATGTGGCACTCAAGCCGCTTTGTGAAATACTTGGACTTAGTTGGTCCGCACAGTACGAACTGATCCACCGGGACCCAGTGCTGCAGAAAGAGGTATTCGTCTTACGGGGACAGACAAACGGAGGAACACAAGATATGGTGACTATCCCCATTGATTTTATCAATGGCTGGTTATTCAAGATTCCCGCCAGCCGGTATACCGGAGCCCGGCGGGAAACGATCATCAAATACCAGAATGAGTGTTACCAAGCGCTGAACGATTATTTCCGGCACGGCGGCGCGATCAATCCGAACATCACTCTTGACCAGGCCAAAGCCGTCAGCGAGGAGATCGCCAGGCAGGTCGGGGTTCAGATCGACGCCATGCTCACGCAGCATCGGCGGGATATGGTCAAGGCCGATGCCCAAATCGAGCAGGATGTGCTGCGGAATTTTCTGGGCTAATGAGGGATTCGGATTGCGCCCATGGCTGGAACTTGTGGAAGCAGAAATCCAACCGTGTTTGTATGAGAACGGTTCCCCGGAAGTTGAGGCGAAAAGTAAAGCCAATGGTATTCGTGTTACAACCGTAACTGGAATACCCCATCCATAACCATTGACAATATGTGCTTCCACAGAGAACTGTCGCTGAACTGTATGGTCGCGGAAGGTATTCGTATCGCGGGAATCTCCGAGCGTGAAAGGGGCGAGGATATCGCCATACCTTTATCGAAAAAACTATAACGGAAGCGAAGGAGTACTATCTTGAAGCACTTCAGAAGTCCAATGTTCGATGTTGCGGGTTTTGGCATCGAAAGCAGCGCCCAGAAGGATAATCTCTTTGCCGGAGTTCAGGTATTTTTCGTAGTACTTTTTATCCTTGATTTGCTGCAGCGCAACTTCCGCCGAATCGTGAAGTTTGAATTCCGCGATGATAATCCGGTCAGCGGTCTGCAGCGCGGCGTCGATGCGGCCGGACTCGGTGTTGACCTCGGCGTCAATATAAATGCCGACCAGTTTCAACACCAGGTAAAAAACGGTCTGGTAATATTTCTCGTTCTTCAACGTGATATTGTTGGGAATGTTCGAGAAGAATATCCGCATCTGCGCCATGAATGCATCAATGGAACCGTTTTTAGCGGCCTGGGAAAGTTTGACGATATGGCTGGCGGCGATCTCTTTGCGGACCGGAGTAAAAACGTCCATCAGATTCCGGATGAAAGCGTTTTTCACTTCCATATTCGGATAGCCGAGAGTGTAAAGCATCGTCTCCGGATTGTAACCGTGGAGGGTAATGTATCCGGTCTGAAACAACAATGGCTCCACCGCCAGATGGGTAATTTCATAGGCGGCAAACCCGGTTTCGTCCAGTTCGAGATTTTCCAGCGACGGCAGGTCGTAGCTGTTCTGCTTGAGCAGATCGATCAGAAATTTGGGCGTTCCGGTTTCAAACCAGAAGTTTTTAAATTTGCCGCCGGATTCAAAAAACTTGGCAATCGAAACCGGATTGTAAACGGTGGCCGCATCTTCTTCGAAGCGATAACCGTTGTACCACTCTTTAAGCTGTCGAAGCAGTTCGGACCGGTCCATTTTCAACCGTTTAATTGCCATGTCGAGGTAATCGGCAAAGTTAGATTCCAGCTCCCGCTGAGTGTACCCACACATCGTGGCGTAATCGGCATCCATGGAGATGTCGGTCAGGTTATTGAGTTTGGAGAATACCGACACCTTGGAAAATTTGCTGACGCCGGTAAGCAGCACGAAACGCTGATACGGTTCAGTCGCCTTGATGATGGAATAGAAATCTTCCATCTCTCTTCTGATCTCTTCGAGTGGCGGCAACGAAATATTATCGAGAATCGGTTTGTCATATTCGTCGATCAAAATAACGACTTTCCCGCGCGGCTGAAGCTGACGAATCAACTCAGAAAGTTTCATCGCAGCAGTATCGGAGGACAACTTTACGCCGTAGTCGCCGGCAATTTGGTCGATGGACTGGCGCAATGCCGCTTCCAACCCTTTTACCGACTTGGCGGGGATTTCTCCGAAATCCAAATGGATGACCGGATATTCCTTCCAGTCGTAGGGTTTCGATTCCAGTGCCAGCCCCTTGAACAGATGTTTCTTGCCCTGAAACACGGCCTTGAGGGTGGACAGCGTCAGCGATTTGCCGAAGCGGCGAGGCCGGGCAAGAAAGTAGATGCCCTTGGCCGGCTGGATCAGCTGCCAGAGGTATTCCGTCTTATCGACGTAGAGAAAATTTCCGACGATAAGATCTTCAAATGTATAGACGCTGGAGGTTAAACTTTTCATACCGTAAACTTAAATAATTCAATTGCTTAACTTAACGTCGAATATAAATGTCAGAGGAAAGGTTTTCAAGTTATGATGGAGAGATATGAAGGAGAAACACGATGGACGGAAGGGGTTCGTGTCACGACCATAAGCCGGTCAAGAGATGGTATTTTCGACCATCCCCATTCATCATTATTGACAAAAGTGTGCTTCCGTGGCGAAGTGTCTTCGGATCTCCTGGGAGATATAGTGAAAACAGTGGCAACCACGATTTGCATAGCAGGGATACCGGCGACAACTATACGACCGCCAGATTTCCGCCTTGAATGTGAAAGGCAATGTTCCAGGGGAGCGCGTGTGGATGGAGCGATCCGCCGCGTTCCCCACCTTAATTCACCGCCCTTATAGGTGCTGACGCCGAATGCTTGCAGTCCGTATGAACTCCCAACGTTGTTTTTCGATTCAAACACGGCGCCAATTATCTCAATTTGCAGGCCTGCCTTTGGCGGGGCAGTCCTTTTTCCGACCGCTTGCGGCGGTCGCCGGGTAGATGCTGACGCCTGAGGCAACCGACTGCACGTAGGCAATCATGGTCTTTGAGTTTATTACCATGTCGATTATTTCAATATTACACCACTTGCGGTTCTTTTGTTTTAATTTGTAAATATCTGCATATAAAGATGTTAATTGTTTTATTGTTCGTTGACTAATCGGCACACTGGATCAAACATATACACAGCGAGCGGGAAGTAAGCACAACGCCTTGAATAGCAACGAACAACAGCGGAGAAAAAGCAAAATGAACATTTACGAAGAAGAATTCGGAACGGAATTAGAGCTGGTGAAAATATCCCGCGAAGCCGCGGCAAAAGCGGTACAGAGCGTAGTCGGCGGCAACGTCCGATATGCCGGCGGCCCCTACGATTCCTACGAAGTAACCGCCCTTGACGGACGCAAATGGAAAGTTGTCGCGGATGCCTCCCTCAACGAAGTTCCCAGCCATCTCCGGGCTGAAATTGTCACTCCGATCCTGCATTGGAACGACCTCGAAACTTTGCAACAGGTGGTCCGGGCGATACGCCGGAATGGGAACAAGGTATCGGGCCAGTGCGGAATGCATGTCCATGTTGGCACGGAAGCATTTACGCCGAAAGCGATTGCCAACTTCGCCAAGATTTTTTACAAACAGGAACCCTTGATCCTTCAGGCTTTCGGAGTCAGCCGCGAACGGCTGCTGAACTACACCAAACCGCTCAGCGACGAATTCATTCAGCGGCTGGAAGCCAAGCGCCCCCGGACCGAACATGACCTCAACGAAGCCTGGTACGGCCGCTACAATGCCAATCCCGAACATTATGACCGGTCAAGATATTCGACGGTCAACGTAAACAGTTTTTTCTATAGGTCCACCTTGGAAGTAAGAATTTTTGAATCGAGTCTTCACGCCGGCGAGGTCCGCACGGCTGCAGTTTTTTGCTTGGCCCTGGCCGCGAAAGCCTTCAACAGCAAGGCGGCTTCCAGCCACAAACGCGAGTACAGCGAAGCCAGCGCCAAGTACGATTTCCGAGTTTTCGCGATCCTGCGGCTCGGCCTGATCGGCGATGAATTCAAAGCGGTACGCCAGCACCTGCTGAAACGCCTTCCCGGTAGTGCCGCTTGGAAAAACGGTAGACCCAATCAAGCCGTAAACGCCTAACAATAATCGGGGGCGGCAACGCCCCTACCAAACGGAGAATTTGATCATGAAAGTACGAATTCACGAGCACGATTCGAACGGCGAACCGATGGCCGATACCGGTGCGGTTCTGAGCGGGGAAACCGCCTTGGCGGTAGTCACTGAAATCCAGCGGCAGTCGCCCTTTACCTACGACCTTGAACCGTTGGCCTACATGCGCGACGTGTTGGGCCACGCGGGGGCGGCAACGCCGTCCTTGCCCGATTCCCCGGAGCTGGCGGCAAAAGAGTTTCTGTTGCGGCTGGCGAAGTGCGGCATTATCAGTTTCGAGGAGGAAAATCCCTATCCGCCGCGCCTGATGGAAACCATCCTGACGATCCGGGACTCCGGCAAAACCAACATGCTGGATATTCCGTCGGTGGTTTATCTCGCCCTTGAACGCGGTGAAGATGATGTCGCCAACTGGATCAACACCCATCACCGTGACTACGCCCAGATTATTTTCAACGGACGCCCGGCCAACCATCCAACTTCCGAGGTGAAATGATGTGCGGACTTTGCGGCATCATTTTCGGTAAAGCGGAACGAACATCCGGCGAGTACGCCAACCTTACCTCAGCGTTCACCCGGTTGCTGGCCCTGAACGAAATGCGTGGCAAAGACGCGGCCGGCATGGCAGTGGTTCGCGACGACCGTGACTACTACCTGTTGAAGCGGCCGGGCCGGGCGATTGCGCTGATCGGCCTGCCGGAGTATTTCGACCGGCTGGAAATGGTCGACGATCACGCCACCTTGTTGATGGGGCATACCCGGTTGGCCACGGTGGGGCAGATCGAACGCATGGACAACGCCCAGCCGCTCCGCGCCGGGGCTTGCCTAGGCACGGTCAACGGTACCATTACTAATGCCGACGAATTGTTCCAGCACCATAAGTTGCCTCGTTTTGCCGAGGTGGACAGCGAGCTCATCGTTCGGCTGGCCGACCAGAGCATCGTCAACGCTGACATTGCGTTGAAACGGTTCATCCCGGCGCTGAAAACCTGTCACGGTCAGCTCAGCGCGGTAGTGGTTTCGCTGGGGCATCCCGGCCAGATTCTGCTGTTGAAAGGCAACCGGCCGCTGACCGCCTACTACCACGAAGAACTCAACGTGGTGGCGTATTCGTCGGAAGCCAAGCATCTGGACCGGGCACTGTCCGATCTTGGCGGCTGGTGCGACCTGAGCTTGAAATCCATGACCTACGCGGTCTTCGATACCGCCGATTTGTCGGATCCGAAGACCGGCAAATTCACCTTTAACGCCCATCCGGGCAGGAGGTAAATCATGTGTAACATAATGCTGATGGTATATGGTACGCTTCAAAATGACTTCGGAAATTCCCGTTTTTGCCAGAGTTGTTTGTCAGTGGAAGCCGCCACGGTTTGCGGCAGAATCTACCAACTTCCGGCCGGTTATCCCGTACTGCTGGTTCCGGCGGAAAATATTCTTGCCGAAGGAACCCGATCACCAAGCAAAGATACCCAGACGCAGTTCGACGTCAATTTCGGCCACGTCGATTGGCGCATGCCGGGCGGCTGGTACGAAGTCTACGGCGAATTGGTGACGTTTGGAGACCCTGAACGCGAGTTGCCTCCCATAGACCGTTTGGAATCCGTGCCATTCTACTATTTGAGGGTACTGGTGCCGGTTCGCCGGGCAACCGGAGACATTATTGCCGCCTGGGTCTACATCATGAACAAGGTTCCACCGGGGGCAAAATTAATTACTTCCGGCCGCTGGCCGGAATAATCCTGGCGCAATAATCCAATTTTCCCCATAACCATGAAGGAATAGAAAATCATGAACGAAAATGAAATTCATGCAGGAAAAGACTACATCATCAAAGTCGGCCATAACGAGGTCAAAGTCAAGGTTCTGAACCATACGGGCCATAGCTGGATCGTCAAAACCGCCGGTGGCAAGATCATGCCGATTCAAATGGCTGACCGCTTCGTCCGGCAACTGAATGCCGAGCCGGAGTCAGTAGCGCCGCCTGAAGATACTGCGGTTCCTCCAGTCGCGCCAACCGATGCGGTTACGGCGGCCACCGAGGCAACCACGCCGGAGACTATGGCAACAGTGCCGCCTCCCGCAGTTCCGGCTGAATTGGCCTCGATTTCGCCTTCGGCACCGTCGGCTACCGCTGAAAAGAAACTTTCCATGCTCGCAGCCGCCGCCAAGGTTCTCGAAACCGCCACTGCACCAATGACGGTCAAGGAAATCATCGCGGCAATGGAAGAGGCCGGACTTTGGAAGCCGGGAAAGGGCTTGACGCCGGCCAACTCGCTGGTCGCGGCTATCGGAGTCGAAACTCGCCGCAAGCCCAATCCCCGGTTCCGTAAAACCGCGCCGGGCAAATTCGAATACGCCGGATAGGAGCACCCCATGGATACGACTGAAAGTCAAACGGTGGCAATTCTAAGTGTGGCGATCCGGCGTTACCACCAGGCCAGAAACCAGGAAGAAAAGAACCGTCGCTCTCGCTCGGGTCAAAGGAAAGGTGACCACCATGAAAGAACATAAGAATCGGCCGGTGGTCCTGCGTCAACTGGCGGCCTTGCAGAAAATGTCGCCGCAGGAACTCCGGGAGAAATGGAAGGACTTGTACGGTACCGAGCCGCCCGGTTACAGTCCGCAGTTCATGCTTAAACGCCTGATCTTCCGAGTTCAGGAGTTGTTTTTCGGCGGTTTGCCGGAGCATGCCGCGCAAATCGTCAGGGCGGCAAAAAAGGAAGGGGCCAAAGAAAAGGAAGTTCAGAAGATTCTGCCCGGCACCCGCTTCGTCCGCGTCTGGAACGGGGTACGCTATGAGGTGATCGCCCGGCAGAAAGGTTTTGAATACGGCGGCCGGATGTTCCGGTCGCTCTCGGCAATTGCCACGGAAATAACCGGTGTCCGCTGGAACGGTCCACTGTTTTTCGGACTTCGCGGCAACAACGATAATGAAGAGGAGAATTAAGATCATGCCTGAAGCAAAAATTGTTCGGTGCGCATGTTATACGCGAAAATCTCATGAAAACGGTTTGGAACTTGAATTCAACAGCCTCGACGCCCAGCGCGATTCGGCCGAAAATTACATCAAAAGCCAGAAAGACAACGGCTGGCTACTCTTGCCGGAACATTATGACGACGGCGGATTTACCGGCGGCAATATGGATCGTCCGGCGTTGAAACAGCTCATGGACGACATTGCCAACGGTAAAATCGACTGTGTGGTCGTTTACAAAATCGACCGTATGTCCCGGTCGTTAATCGACTTTACCAAGATCATGGAAGTATTCAACAAATATGGCGTTAACTTCGTTTCCGTAACCCAGCAGTTTTCCACCATCGATTCCGCCGGGCGCATGATGCTTAATATACTAATAACTTTTAGCCAATATGAGCGTGAAATTATCAGCGATCGGGTGCGGGATAAGATCGCCGGCGCAAAACGCCGCGGCAAATACTGCGGCGGGTCCCCGGTACTCGGTTACGACGCGGTAGACTGCAAGCTGGTTATCAATCCGGTCGAAGCGGAAATCGTGAAGCTCATCTTCCGGCGTTACGCAGAGATCGGGTCCGGCAAAGAGATGGCCATGGAATTGAACGACCTCGGGTATACGAACAAACTCTGGACATCGAAACAAGGCCATGTCCGGGGCGGACAGCCGTGGAATATGAGCCAGATTTACCGTCTGCTCAACAATCCGCTTTATGCCGGGCTGGTCCAGAACAACGGCGAACTGTATAAAGGCGAACACGAGGCGATTGTCAGTCCCGAGGAATGGCATCGGCTGCAAAAACTGATGAAGGAACGTAGCCGCCGGGAAGGCGGAAATCACGGACGGGTCTGCAAGTCGCCGTTCCAACATATCCTCCGTTGCGGTCATTGCGACGGGCCGATGGGGGCGACTTATACCGCCAAGCGCAACGGCAGAAATTATTCCTATTACCTGTGCATGAAGGATCACAAACGGGCGAAAAGCATTTGCCCGGTCAAGCGCGTGCCGACCGGTGATCTGGAAAAAGCGGTGCTCGATCAGCTCGGCGCGGTGTTCCGTACGCCAACCATGGTTGCCGACGTCTATTTCCGGGTCAAAAAGATGGAAGAGGAAGAACGCCGGGTGATGACGGACGAACTGGCCGAAGTCGAACGGCAGTTGGAAGACCACAAGCTGAACCGGGATATTCCAGGAATGCGCGAAACGGCCAAGAAGCTGATCCCGCTCAAAAAGAAGCTGCAGGAATGGGATGATTCCGTGGCGACGGAAGAGGATATTTTCACGGCGTTTGAAGATATTCAGACGTTGTGGGATCATCTGTTCCCGCTGGAAAAAGAGGAACTCATCAAGCTGCTGATTCAGAAAGTCGAAGTTCGCGAGGACGGCATTGACATCGAATTCAAGGCCGACGCCATCACTTCGCTGGTTGCGGAACTGACGGCGGCGCAGGAGGAATGACGTATGATGAATCCCAATCTTGGCATTTCCGAAGACGGCTGCATCAGCATTCATGTGCCGATGCGGCTGAAGCACAAGGCAGGAAGAAAGGTGGTGATTGCCCCGAAGGCACTGGATGGCGATATTCCCGGCGCACCGTCGACGGAACAGGAGACGATTCTGCGGGCAATCGCCACCTCCTGGGAATGGGCGGCGCTGCTTGAATCCGGCCAGGTGGAGAACGTTACCGAACTGGCCCGCACGCTCAAGTTCAGTTTTCAATACACCAAGCGGATTCTGTCGCTGGTCAATCTGTCGCCGGATGTGGTAGAAGCCATCGTTTACGGGCGGGAGCCGGACGGGCTTTCGTTACAGAAGCTGGTTACCGGGTTTCCTGATGACTGGGAGGAACAGGGACTGAGCTTCGGGTTTGAAGCGAATTAACCAGAACGTTGAGAGTACAATTATCGCATCATGTGCGCGTATCATATTATAGGAGAAAATCTTCCTGTAACGCTATATTGTTATATCAATTATTTCCCATCCGGCGGTTCTATAGTTCTCGATTTCCGATTCCACGTTTTCTTTTAATGCCGCAAAACACAATAAATGGGTCGGCCGAGAAAATCCGACATACATCATTTTGAATGCTTCTTTTCCTCTTATATCGCTAGCATTGCTCAAGTCAAAATTATGTTCTTCTTTGTTTAATGCTTCTTTAACAAATCTTTTTTGGGTTTCGTATTCATAATATGATGTTTCTACATACATTGTAGCGCAATGGGTTTGCCCTTTTACGGAATGAACGGTCCCAATATCAATATTTATACCATCATTAGCAATTTCATTGTCCGAAGCATTTTCTTCTTGAATTATAAGAGGCTCGAATTCGCGTCCAATAAAGATATTAGTCGCAGTTGTAATCTGAAGACCAAACCAAATCTTGAACTTATCCATTAAAAATGCTTTAATGGCCTCATAAACTGGCTGGGGATTTTTCTTTACTGATAAACTAAACGACCATTCATACATATATTTTTTAAAGAGCTCGTAATCGCTATCGTTAATTCCATCCTGAATATGTTTTATTAATTCACTTATTGTGAAGTAGCGATCCACATCTTGACCTCTAACTTTGCCAATGCAGTTTTTCCCTTCTAATCTCAAGACATGGATCAGAGCACGCAATATTGCGTCCTGTGTTGCTCTGGTAGTCGTTTTATTGCGATCCCAATACTGTAAATATTTACTAAGCGTGTCATAGGTTTCTTTCTTGCTCGTTTGCTCTTTCTTATATCCTTCAAAGAGATCTTCCAGCCGCAGCTTGCCATTGTGCTCATCATCATCGTTCCATTGGGCATTCCAACCTATGATCTTATACCCGTATTTATGTCCTTCCGGGGTGTGTGGTAAATTAAACGTCCTAATCAATTCCTTGAATTTACTTGTTAAATTAACTTTTGAATCATTATCAAAAACTATTAAATGTGGTTTTATCGCAGGAACTAAAGCTCTCTGTCCATTTACAACAAATCGAGGTCCACCATTTTCATTTCTTTGTCTGTCAAGTGTAAAATAATTGACAACATCAGCCACTTCTCTAGTTAAGCGCATAGAATCTTTCAAATACAATATAGGTTCTCGAACCGGCCAGTCTGCTTTTGTTTTAACCTTTTTATCAGAATTATATATCGCCTGGTTAACATCTCCGATTCGCTGGATTATCGTTTGGGAATTATCCGTGTGAAATGCTTCGTCGATAATTTTAATTTGATAATCTTCAAGATCCTGCATTTCGTCGATGAAAACATATTTAAAACGGTGGCGCAATAATGATTTTATTATGTTATATTTATGCAAATACCAAGAAGTTAGGGAATAACAATCTTTATATCTGACAATTCCTTGGGTGAAATTATTTTCAAATATATTCAGGAGTGATCTTCCGGAGTCGGAATTAAAATTAAGTGTTTTATCTGAATATATGAATTGATCACACAAGAAATCGACTTTAAAACGAATTCCTAGAGTTTTACTCTCTATTTCAGCCTTACGCGTTGCGCGACTACTGATATCGTTAAAGGTTTCTTTTGCCTTTTTATCAATAGGAAGATCTGCAATTGCTTTACTATTTAAATACTTAATGCTCCCGTTTTTTATGGTTTTATTATCTTTTAATTGCTTAATTAGTTGCTTTGCGCCGTTATCATCGTATCCATAATTCTCTATCAGTATTTTTTTTGTTATTGAGGCGTGCTGATTAAATGCTTGATTGAAAAAGTATCCTGTAAGTTTATGCCCAAATGGCAATTTTTTCGTTTGAGAAATAATTCTTTCATTTGCAATATCGTTATCAACCGTAAGTAAATAAGTACCGTATTTTTGATAACAGGCAGGATTCGCCAGAAACTTATTGACGAAACTTTGAACGGTTCCCACAAAATTAGGATATTCAAATAGTTTGGGGCAATGCTTTCTTAGATTTTTATCAATTTCATTGACTGCGGCATTGGTGTGAGATAGAACCAATATTCCGGAGCCATTACACAATGGCAAATGCTTGGATAAACAATAAAGTTTTGCCAGCAAAGCCGTTGTTTTGCCGCTGCCAGGAACCGCCAACAAATCACAAGATTCTAGTTTTTTGATAAAAGGTATTCGCTCGTTTTCATCAAACCTTCTACCATCAATTAATAAGGCTTCAGCTTCTTGAATATGTTGATCTGTAATCGTAATCATTGTCTACACGCATGTTTGATTGCATCAATCAGATATTTTATATATTCATCGCTTTGTGATATTTGTGTTTCCGGTTTTAAAATTTTTTCAGCAAGAACATTGGCCACAGCTACCTTATCCAAAGCGGAAGTTCCCTTTGACTTCGCTAGTTTTTCAATCAATATTGTTTCAAATTCAGTTTTAAAAATTCCATTCTCATCTTTCTTGAACTGATTTGTTTCGCTATGAATTTCGGCTACAGATTCTCTGAAAATATTTGATAAAGTAGATTTAAAAAGGCACCACTCTAAGGTCCACCGTTTGGCAATATAAAGTTGTACTGGAGTGCCATTGAAATCATTAAAATCAGTCTGTATCGCAGTTTTCGCCTTTGTTTCTTCCTGTGTATTAAATATTCCTTGTTCGGGCCTGACATCTAAATCTGTAACAACAGAGACTGGTATATTTATCATTTTACCGTCATTTCTCAGGAAAATCTTTGCAAAATGTAGATATGCCGTCGATCCCACATTGACTATCGAAACTTCATGTTTGGCCAAATCACATCCAAGCTTTTCCGCAAGTGCAGGAATCAATATTTCTTCCGCCCATCCCTCAACAATTATTACCCCTTTAGCAAAGAATAAGTTTGACTTTGTTACATCTAAGAACCGCTTAAGATATTTATAGTTTTTAGGTTCCAATTTAGTCATTCCATTCGCTAATGGAAAGACATTGTTGCCATTACATATGATTATATTTCCCAAGTCTACTTTTGAGGCAAGATTGGGACTATGAGTCGATAAAATAAATTGGACTTTTTCTTTTTGTAGGGCAGTTATAACTTTCATTTGGGCTTGTGGATGCAGATGCGCCTCCAATTCTTCAATCAGTCCTAGTTTTAGACCGTCCCAATCTTTTCTAAGATGCAATAGCTCTATGGCCATATATAGCCGATTCATGGTTCCAAGACCTAGGTTATTTCCCGTAGTTTCAAGTGAAATTTTTTCGAGTATTGCTTTAATTTCCGGTTCTGCTAATTTTAGGTCAGAACTGATTGAATCACCAATGAAGTCATGTAAAAAAGCATCAACAATGTCTTTAATTTGTTTTTTATTACTGGAGGAACCATTTTCTCCGCCAGTATCATCGTTGAACCAAGTTTTTATATTTTCATTTACTTTATTGAACCACTTAACAAATTTATGTTCTTCGCCATCCTTTTCTTTAAACAGTTCATGGCCTTGTAATATTTGAGACAGACGAGAATTCTTTTTTGCAACTAATTCACTGTCAGCATCTCGCAACGCTCTTAAATATGTTGCCTTTAGGTATTCCCTTGCTTCGGCATTCAACTGATGTCCGACACCATCCATTCCGGCTCGAACATCGTAAGGTAAAATTTTATCGTTTTTTCGTTCAGCCTGAAGAATCAGACGTAGTATCGGTTTAGCATTTACTCCTTCTCCATTCCAACCTAACCACTCTGTAAAGTTTTTTGCTTCCTCACCCTTAATATCGTCAAATAAAATCTCTATCCGAAGTTTATTTGATTTTTCATTTGATGTTTCATAGAAATCTTCATCTTCCACTTTGATCCACTCGAACGCATGAGTTTTTAACACAAGTTTGATTGCATCTATGATTGCCGTTTTGCCAGAGTCATTTTCCCCTATTAAAACATTTATTCCATCTTTAAATGGTACTACCAAATGAGGGTTTTCTAAATTCCACTCAGTTTTCCCATATTTTCTAAAATTCCAAAGTTTTAATTCAGATATGTACATAAGTCCTAGATTCCTATAGTTTTTCCCCTGCAGTCCCTCAAACTTAATGTAAACTATCACAGTGTCTTATTGTTGCAAGTATTCTTTAGATAGATTTTTGCCAACCATGAAATCTATGTTGCCTTTTGTCGTTGCCAGTCGCAGTCGGATCTTGTTTGTATTCCGGCCAAACCGTACGTGGTCAAGCTTGCGTTGTTGCCGCATGTAAACACGACTAAAATTTCCCAGTTTATGAACATCTCTGAGATAATATGAGAGGTGACTTGTCTCCATGGTATAATAATGCGATGTACAATCACTAAACGAGTTCGGATTAACCGCCTCAGATACTCAAGGAGGACAAGTAATGAGTAACAATATACAGGAATTGTACGTCGGGTTGGATGTTTCGGAAAAAAGTATTGAACTTTTTGCCTTTCAGTCTCACTGAGACAGCGGAAGGTTTTGGAACCGCCTATGAAAATTCCCACGAAGTCGCCCGCAAAAGACATGGCCGGCGTTGTAGCTGTTAGAGGGCGTCGTGTACCTCTGAGCACAATTCGTTGGCAGTGGAGTGACAGGAGTTCGGACGAATGGGGGAAACACCGATTTGAGGCGAAATTCAAATTAACCTTGGAATCATAAAGTTATGACGAACCATCAAACCTACCGTGGGTCAGTTGCAACTGAGAGAACATCCCGAACAGAGAGAGCCTTGAGGGGAAAGCATGGACCTCGGTAAGTCTGAGAAGCGGGGATTCGAACTGATCGTTTGAGCTCAAAAGCCTTTGACACAGGGGGATATACAAAGTGGAAAATTATTCATAAGTCATTGGCAAGGAATGAGATACAAATAAAAATGGCGGAGAGAGTGGGATTCGAACCCACGGTAGGGTTGCCCCTACGCAGCATTTCCAATGCTGTACCTTAAACCACTCGGCCATCTCTCCAGATGCGCGATGGAGTCATTACAATACTTTCCCAAAGAAGATTTGGCAAATCAAAATCCAACTTTATTGTCGAGAAAACAGAACCGAAAATTGAAAAACTAAACGAGCCCCCCTGCTTGGGTCAGATTAAATGCACTTGATTCTGCAGGAAGATGCGTTTACTTTTTTAAATGACATTCAATATGGATTTGACGTTTTTTTCTCATCCCGCGTGAAATCGGGACTTGACTAACCTTAGGCAAGGTGTATTGTTTATTTCCTGTTTTCGTAATGAAATGCGGAAATTTGGAAGCAAGGTCGGTTCGCCACGCCTGAGCTGGGGCATTTGCCGACAAATGAAGATATGTATTTAACCCTTAATAAGGAATGGATGTCATGAAGAGAACATTTCAGCCGTCGAATTTGAAACGCAAACGTAAGCTCGGATTCCGGGCTAAGATGCAGACCCGCGGCGGACGAAAAGTGTTGGCGAATCGTCGCCGGATCGGTCGGGCTCGTCTGTTAACCGCTTGATTTCGTCGGAGAGCTTCGGCTCTCCATTTCTTTCTTGATATGGTTATTTTTTCAGGCGTCGTTACTGGCGACAGTGTAGTTCACCTCCCGTGAAACAGACGATTACAAGGTATGAACGGCTTCGGCTGGAAAGCGATTTCCGGTTCGTCCGGGAACATGGAAGCAAATTGGCCGGACGCTTGCTGGTACTCGTAAGTGCGGATTCGCCTGATGGTTCTTTTAAAAGCGGAGTAGTCTGTGGGCGAAAGTTCAGCTTGCGGGCGGTAGATCGCAATCGCGCTCGACGCTTGGTTTGGGAAACTTTGAGACGACAACGAGCAAACATTCCCCCATGCCACTTAACAATCATTCCCCGGCGTGCCATTCTTCACGCGAAACAGCCACAAGTTCAGATGGAAATGGACTATCTGCTGCGGCAGAGCGGACGCTGGTCCCAGCTTGGCGCTGGTTCACCCCCGCCGGAATCCTGATCGCGTTGATTATGGTTTATCGCAAAACCGTAGCGCCGTGGTTGCCGCCGGTCTGCCGGTTTACGCCGACCTGTTCCGAATATGGGTTGGAAGCAGTCAAAAAGCATGGCGCATTCCGAGGAGGAATCTTGATTGTCTGGCGCTTGTTGCGTTGCCAGCCGTTTTGCCGCGGAGGTTACGATCCGGTTCCGGATCATCTGTTCCGCCGAACGGGAAAAACTAATTTAAAGGATCGTTCCGAGTGAAATTCGATAAAGAAACCATTGTTGTATTTGCCTTTTGCGTTCTGTTGCTGGTCTTGTGGGAGCCGTTGTGCCGTTATATGGGCTGGATTCAGCCGGCTCCGGTTGCCCATTCTCAAACAGTTGCGACGACACCTTCCGCGCCGGTATCGCCAACGGCGTCGTCCGCAAAGCCAGTCACACCTGCCAGCAACAATTTAACGGTTCGGGAGGTTCTCTCGCCGACCGGGTTGAAGCAGTTGCCGCCGATTCGGTTGGACAGTGCCGATATGGCGATGGAGATCAATCCGAACTCGGGGACTGCCACTTCGCTGATCCTGAAAAAATATCAGAATAATGACCGCAAAACGCTACTGACCTTTCATTCCCAGCTACAACCCGGAGCGTTGGCAGTCGTCCCGCTGGGCAACTGGACGTTGTTCAAGGTGGTTCCGCAAATCATTAACGCCGGCGAAGTAAAACTTCATCGTTTCTTTGCCAGCGGCAGCATGGTGCTGGAAATCACCCAGAACTGGCAGTTGGGTTCGCGGTATCAATATCACTATGAAGTCACGGTCAACAATGCCGGACAAACCGTGCTGTCGTTGCCGGAACTGGCCATAGTCAGCCCGTCCATCGAACCGATGGAATACCTCAGCGGCGATAACATCCGCACGGAAAGCCATGGTATCGATTATTATACCGACGGTTTGAATTCGATTGATGCCGATGCCAAAGATGCCAAATTCAATATTACTGTGGACAGTCCGGTTCGCTGGTTCGGCGTCCGCAACAAATATTTTGCCGCGCTGCTCAAGCCGGAAAAAGAGTTTTCCGGACTGAAGACGATTCGCAGTCAACAGACCGTCAACGACAAGCATTATTATATTGTCGCCGCCTCCGGACTCTACAAAAATCTGACGCTTGACCCGGGACAAAACAAATCGTTTGAATTTTCCTGTTACATCGGCCCCAAAGAGCTTGATTTACTGGCCGCATTCGATCCGCAGGCGCAACAGACGCTTCATCTCTCCTTTCTGGCGCCGATGGAATGGATTTCCAAGATGCTGCTGAAATTCTTGATTCTGCTGAAAGATTTGTGTCTGGGTTCGTACGGTCTGGCGATTATTGCCCTGACCGTGATCGTTCGGCTGCTGCTGTGGCCGATCACACAGAAGGCCAACAATTCCATGAAGCGGATGCAGAAACTCAATCCGCTGGTTCAGGAAATCCGGACCAAATACAAAGAAAATCCGCAAGTAATGAATACCAAGATTATGGAACTTTATCGGGAACAACATGTCAACCCGTTGGGCGGGTGCCTGCCGATTCTGCTCCAGATCCCGGTTTTTATTGCTCTATATTCCACCATCGACAGCGCCGCTGAACTGCGCCACACCTCATTTTTGTGGGCGCATGACCTGGCTCAACCGGATACGGTTGCGACGATTTGGGGAATCGGCATTAACCCGCTGGTACTGGTAATGACGGCATTAATGGTCCTGCAGCAGAAGATGACTCCTTCGCCCATGGATCCGATGCAGCAGAAAATGATGCTGATCATGCCGGTCGTAATGCTGATTTTCCTCTATTCGCTGCCCTCCGGACTGACTCTCTACTGGACAGTCAGCCAGATTTTCAGCATCTTCCAATTGCTGATGACTCAAAAGTTCAGCGCTGACGATACAACCGAAAAACTCCCGAAAAAAGCTTAAAGGAGAACGACTCATGAGTCAGATCGAAGAACAGAAAGAAAAGGCTACCAAGGCGCTGGCGCTGATGCTGGATTACCTTGGTCTGGAAGCAAGCCTGAAAGCCGAAGAAAAAGGTACTAAAATTGCCTTGATCGTTACGTCGGAAGATGCCGGCCGCATTATCGGCCGCAAAGGGCAGACGTTGGAAAATCTGCAATTGCTGCTCAACCGGATGATGTTTAAAGGAGATCAGGAATTTCCGAAGATTGTCATCGATATTGATGGCTATTCCCGCAAGGAAAAAGAACGGCGGCATGGTGATCGCGGAGACCGCGGCGATCGGAGCGACCGGGGCGACCGGAGTGATCGCGGCGACCGCGGCAGTCGGGGCGGCGATCGCGCCGAAGGCAATGAAGGCGGCGAAGGCAACGACGACAATGAAAATTGCCTGAAACAACAGGCTTTGGATGCCGGCAAAGAAGTGAAACGCTGGGGTGAACCGGTTACGCTCCCCCCCTTGAATGCGCATGATCGCCGGATTATTCATATTACGTTGCAAGACGATACCGAGCTCCAAAGTGAAAGTATTGGCGACGGAATTAAGAAAAGTATCGTGATTTCTCTGAAAAAACAATAAATTTTCGCCTTGTGCGGTTGCATTTCAAGCGGTTCGATGTACATTAAAACCCGTGATCCGCTAAAAACGGTGACCGCAAGATCGGAGCGTGGCTCAGTCTGGCTAGAGCGCTGCGTTCGGGACGCAGAGGCCGGAGGTTCAAATCCTCTCGCTCCGACCATTTTTTCGCTTTTCGCCGACCTGTTTTTCAGGTCGGCTTTTTTTTGCCGCCGATTCCGGAAGAAAACGGCTTTCCGAGTAGGAACAATCTGTTTTTTATAGAATCGAAGTCAGCAACAAAAGTCCCTACGCATACAGAAATGCACCCTGTCCTGCCGGGTAAAATTCCGATCTCGAATCGAGTGAAAGTTTGAATTTTTAAATTCAAACTCCAGTGGATAAATAGAACCGACGGGTTTATATTGGATGACTGGGCAACGAGGCGCCAGTTCCGCCTCCATTACCATAAGTTAAAACCAAGGCAAAACGAATGAGATCACGGCAAATATTCATCGGCCTGATGACCATGTTATCCGTCCTGCTGGCAACCGGGTGCAAATCCCGCGATTATTACGTGGAAAAACAGGTGGAAGCGGCGCGTACGTTCGCACTCGAAAACGACCGCACGCTGACGCCGCTCGAATGCGAATATATCCGGTTCAACAAACCGGAAGTCATGTATGAAAGCTATATCGGCGAAAAGAAGTTCTTCAGCACGTCGTTCACCGGCGGCACCGAATTCGCCCAGATGTGCATCGTCTGGAATCTGCCGGACAACGACGTGCCAGTGATCGTCTTCGGCATCAGTACCCACGGCGTCCGCGGCTGGGACCCGCTCCGCATTATCCGCCGGAAATTCCGGACCATGGATTTCAACCGTGAAAACGCCATCGGCAAGGCCGTGCTTTACGCCATGAACAACATGCTTTACCTGAGCGATCACATGCGGAACCGCGTCCGTTTCAGTCCGCCGACCGCCATTACGTCCACCTTCCCACTCGACCTGGAACATCGCGATATCGAACTGCAGGCCGGAGTGAAAGATTTGCCCACGCAGATTTCGTTCATCTGGCAAGGCGAAAAGAAAGGTGAAAATGTCGTCGTTTCCGGACTGTGCGGTAAAAATTACGCCAAATGGACCGCCGTTACCGGGCTGGTCCGTAATAATCAGGATATTCACGATCACACCATAACCGAAATCTATCAGCCGTAGGCGACCGCGGCGGAAAGGCACTATTTTTCTATGAAAAGCATGACCGGATTCGGCCGCGGTTCGGCGGTAGCCCCCCAGGCGGGAATCGCCTTTACCGTGGAAATTACCTCGATCAACCGCAAACAAATGGATGTGCGGGTATCGCTGCCGCCGGAATTCAGCAGTTTCGAACCGCTGTTACGACAGATTCTGAGTGAAAAAATCAGCCGCGGTTCGGTCGGCATCAAAGTGTCCTGTCGTTACGAAGGGCAGATCGCAGCCATCCGGCTGAACGCCAAACTGCTCGAACAGTTGATGAAGGAAACCGTGGAGTTGCAACGTCAACTCGGACTGCCGAAAAAGGCGGAATTGCAGGATTTCTTCGCACTTCCCGGCGTGGTCGAAACCGCCATTCCCGACAACGAACTGACGGAGATCCGGCAGACGCTCGAAAAAGCCATGCGTCAAGCCCTCGAAGCCATCTCCGTCATGCAACAGCAGGAAGGCGCCAATTTGCGTACCGACATCAGCGCCCGGCTGACTCTCCTCCGGCAAATGGTCGACCAGGTCGAACCCAAGGCCGCCGACATTCCCCGGTTGCAGCGGGACCGGTTGCTCCAGCGGCTGCGGGAAGCGGATCTCGGGTTGGACTGCAACGACGAACGGGTGCTCCGCGAACTGGTCATTTTTTCGGACAAGGCGGATATTACCGAGGAAATCACCCGGTTGCGCAGTCACTTCGATCAGTTTGAAGGATATATGAATGCCGGCCGGAACGATACCGTCGGGCGCAGTCTGGATTTTCTGGTTCAGGAAATCAACCGCGAATTGACGACGCTGGGCAACAAAGCCGCCGGCGCTGAAATATCGCCGCTGGTGGTCCGGATGAAAACGGAAGCGGAAAAAATCCGCGAACAGATTCAGAACGTCGAATAAACTCCGCCGACGCGAAAAACAAGGAGTCGCAAACATGGAAAAAACTCATACCAATTGCAATTGTAATCACCGTTTCGAATATAACACCTGCGATTTTCTCGACAACCTGGTCGACCGCGTGACCGAGTCGTATCACGACAACTGTGGCGTCAACCACGTCGAAGGGGTCGACCTGCCCAGCCAGAATGAAGTCTTTACCATCATTCACGACTATCTGGAAGTGATCTTTCCGGGGTACAGCGGCGACCGCGCCCACGACGTGACCTCGATCCGTTATACGGTCGGCGAACTGCTGGCCCGCATCTATAAGAACCTGTCCCGGCAGACCATTCGCTCGTTGCGCTATACCTGCAAGCAGAAAGACTGCCCGAACTGCGATATCGTGGCGCAGACCGAAAAATCGGTCCGGCATGTGCTGGAAACGATTCCCGAAATCCGGGAAACCCTGAAGCTGGATATTCAGGCGGCTTTCGACGGCGACCCGGCCGCCGGTTCGCACGACGAAATTATTCTCAGCTACCCGGGACTGAGAGCGATTTCCATCCAGCGCTTCGCCCATCTGCTCTATCATGAAAAGATTCCGCTGCTGCCGCGCATGATGACCGAATACGCCCACAGTTTGACCGGTATCGATATCCATCCCGGAGCCCATCTCGGCCGCGGTATTTTTATCGACCACGGCACCGGCGTAGTCATCGGCGAAACCTGCAAGCTGGGCGACAACGTCAAGCTCTATCAGGGCGTGACCCTCGGCGCCATGAGTTTTCCGCGCGACGCCTGCGGCAAGATCATCAAAGGCGCCAAACGCCATCCGACCATCGAGGACGACGTGACCATCTATTCCGGCGCCACCGTGCTGGGCAACGTGGTCATCGGCAAGGGCTCGATCATCGGCGGGAACGTCTGGCTGACCGAAGACGTGGCGCCCGGCAGCAAGATCACCATCCAGCCGCCCGAACTGTCAATTCGCGCCGGAAAACCCCAGAGCCGATAACCGGATTCGGAAGCAGCACCATGAGCGATTATTTGCTACGTCAGTATGAAGAAGTAAAAACGGCGGTAGCCGAGGCGGCGAAAGCGGCCGGACGCAAGCCGGAAGACGTCAAACTGGTGGCCGTCAGCAAAACGTTTCCGGCGGAAGATATCGCCGCGCTTTACCGCGAAGGCCAGCGTCTGTTCGGCGAAAACCGGCTTCAGGAACTCGACCCCAAAGCCGCCGCCCTGCCCGCCGACATCCAATGGCAGGTGATCGGCCATTTGCAAAGCAATAAAGCGGGACGGGCCGTCGAACTGGCGGAGTGCATCCAATCGGTCGACAGCGTGAAGTTACTGAACCGGCTCGACCGCTTGGCCGGCGAGTTCGGAAAAAAAGTCAAAATTTTGTTGGAACTCAATATTTCCGGAGAAGCGTCCAAATTCGGCGCGGACGAGGACGCCGCCCGCGAACTTGCCAAGGTCGCAATTTCCTGTCAGCATCTGACGTTCTCCGGGCTGATGACCATGGCGCCCTATGAAGCGCCGGAACCCGAATTGCACCATATTTTCGGCAGTCTGCGCCAGGTGCGCGACCGGCTGGAAAGTGAATTCGGCGTTTCCTTGCCGGAACTGTCTATGGGCATGAGCGGAGATTACCGGATCGCCATCGCCGAAGGCGCCACCATGGTTCGAATCGGAACTGCCATCTTCGGTCGGAGGAACTATTTATGAATGCCACTCGTCCCCTCGTGTTAATGTCCGGAGTCGGTGCCGTCGGCGCCTATTTCGGTGGTCGTCTCGCCGCCGCCAATCAGGCCGAACTCCGAGTGATCTGCCGTTCCGACTACGAAGAAGTGGCCGCCCACGGTTATTCGATTGCCAGTCCCACCGGCGATTTTCACTTTCAGCCGTCTCGGGTTTATCGCGGCGCTGCGGAATGTACCGACGCGCCGGATTACCTGATTATCACGGCCAAAGTATTGCCGGGCATCGATCAGCCGTCCATCGTCGGACCGGCGGTCGGACCGCATACCACGCTGGTTTTGATTCAGAACGGCATCGATATCGAAAAAGAGTTGGCCCGCGCCTTTCCGAACAACGAATTGATTTCCGGCATCGCCTATGTGGGCGTGACCCGGGTTGCCCCCGGGAAAATCGTCCACACCGACGGCGGCACCCTGAAATTCGGCCGCTACCCGCAGGGCGAATCGGAATCGTGCCGGAGGTTGACGGCGCTGTTCAACGCCGCGCAAGTCGGCACGGAATACCACACCGACATGCAACGCATCCGCTGGGAAAAACTGCTCTGGAACGCCCCGTTCAATCCGGTATCGGTCCTGCTTCGCGCCAATACCAGTCAGATCATGAACGACCCGAAAACCGTGGAACTGATCCGGACGCTGATGCATGAAATCATCACCCTGGCAGCTGCCGACGGCTGGCCGCTGCCGAAAGACAACATCGACAAGCTGCTGAAGTATACCGCCGGGTTCCGGCCCTACAAACCCAGCATGTTGATCGATTTTGAGCATGGCCGGCCGATGGAAGTGGAAGCGATTGTAGGCAATGCGCTGGCCGCCGGAGAACGGCTCGGCGTTGCCACGCCCAGTCTGAAAACGATTTACGCCCTGCTGCAATACTGGCAGAAAAACACCACCGTAACGGCGCAACCATAGCCATCCGGAGAAATCCCGTATGAGTACGGCCCCCACTGCGTTTTCCATCCCGGCGCCGCTCTTTCGCGATCCGATTTACGACGGCGCCGCCGACCCGACTATCATCTGGAACCGACAGGAAAAAAGCTGGTGGATCTTGTATACCGCCCGCCGGGCCAATCAGGAGGCCATGGATGTGGCATACTGCCACGGCACCGATATCGGCGTCGCCTCCTCCTCCGACCATGGTCGACACTGGATTTTCCGGGGTTATCTGGAGTTGCCTTTCGAGCCGGGAAAAAATACGTTCTGGGCGCCGGAAGTCGTCGAGGCCAACGGCGTCTACCACATGTATGTGGCTTGCATCCGCGGCGTGCCCAACCACTTCGGCGAACAGGACGGCCATATCTACCACTATACCGGCAATAATTTATGGGACTGGCAAAACAAGGGACGAATCCGGCTGTCGTCCGCCAACGTCATCGACCCTTGCCTGTTTCAGTTGCCCGACGGCACCTGGCGAATGTGGTACAAAGACGAAACTCGCGGCGCCGTCTCGATGTCCGCCGACAGCCGCGACCTGCACAACTGGCAGATGAACCCGGAACCGGCCATTGCCGACCGGCCGCACGAAGGCACCAATGTCTTTCGCTTCCGGGACCGCTATTGGGCTGTCGTCGACCAGTGGGCGGGACTGGCGGTATACCGTTCGGATGATGCGGCCGTCTGGGAATTCAACAACGTCATTCTCGACCGCCCTTCCCGCCGTCCGGACGACGGCCCCAGCGGCGCTCATGCCGACGTGTTGACCATCGACGACAAGGCTTATATCTTTTATTTTACGCACCCGGGACGCAAGAAGCATACGGAATCCCCGTCCAACGCCGCCGGCGTCGTCCCTTACGAACTCCGGCGCTCATCCTTGCAGGCGGCGGAACTGGATATAAACGAACAAAAACTCGTAGTGGTCGACCGCGACCGGCCGACCTCATTTTATTTACCGGATTTGACTTGACCCGATCAGGCCGCGAGATCACGGCAAAGGAGGAACGATGAACCAGGACTCCAAGTTGTCAGGTTGTCCCGCCGCAGGAAAAGCAGTCTGGAACGCCTTCAACGGATGGCGCAAACGTTACTGGAAATTTCGCGTGTGCATGTTGCTGCTGCTCTTCAGCGGCGCTTTCTACGAGTTTCCCACCACCAACTGCTTTATAAAAAACCTGGTCTGGTACGCCTGTCAGGCAATACGAAATACTACCGAGCCCAAGTTGCAATGGCAAGCTGCCCGCACTTATCGGTTCGAACAAATCCAGCAATGGCAAAATGCACTGCGCCGCCAACTGCCGCCGGACTGGCTCGATCCGCAGACCGCATCTTTATTGAAACTCCGGGTCGGCCAAGTCAATCTGGACCAGCTGATCGCCGCCGCCCGCCATTATCGCGTCTGTCCGCCCTACGTAACCGCCGACAGCATCCGCCAAAATGCCCTGACGCTGGGTCTGGCCTCCTCCGCTGCCATCTTTGACCGCCCCTATCAGGAAATCCATCATCAGATTTTCGACCGCGACTGGAGCCACTACTGGACTTGGGAAAACTGGCAGGACGCCATCAACTGGTGGTTTCTGTATGAAATAAAATTAGCGGTACTGCCGGAACCGATTTTTGCCGCATTGATCCCGCTACTCGTTGGATGCGGAACGCTGGCCGGATATCTCTGGCGCCGCCGCATGAAGTTGCCGGCCCTCAAAAAGTTTACGATCGTCGTGGCGTTTCTATTGCTTTACGCCGGATATGCGGAAATTACTTTTTACGATTATTCATGGATATGGACTTTTCCACTCGAACCTTGTAAAATGCAGTGGTGGCAGATCCTCCATCTCAGCGCTTATTTTGCCGTGCTGTGGTTGAGCGGGCTGGCACTGGCGCGGCGGCTACGCAACGGCCCCGCCGCCAAGGTCTAATTTGCGGCGATGGATTTCCAGCATTTGACGGCTTAAAGCGGTGAAATTTTTACGGTAATCGTAATCCGTTTCCACCCGTCGGCGCAGAGCTTGGCCGATTTGACGCCGTCCGTCCGGATCGCAGATCAGACGCCGCGCCAGTTGAAAATATTTTTCCGGATCGTACTCGGTAATCGCCAGTTCGCCGACATGATCGGCCGCCGTACAGTTGACGTGCAACTCGCCGCTGACCATCGTCACCACCGGTAACGCCGCGCTCATTGCTTCCAGACAAACCCGTACGCCGGACACCGGAAATTCATTGAGGTAAAGATCGGCCTGCAAATATTCGGCCCGCATCGCTTCCGCCCCGGTCACCGCGCCGACGAACTGGAGCCGGGACCGCACCTCCGCCGCAAAGCGCGCTTTCAAGGATTCCCTCTCCCCGCCGCCCACCAGCCGGTAAACCGCCGTCGGACAGGCCGCCAGCAGCCGGGAGACCACCGCGCAGAATTCCGGACTCAATCGCTGGTCGAGGTAGTTGCTCGCCGTCAGCAGCACCACCCGCTGCGGATCATGCACCGGCAACGGGTCCGGCAACGGCGTCACCTCAATGCCGTCGCAATAGTCGATGACCTTCCCGCCCCGCGCCAGCCACGGCCCCAGTTGCCGCTGCCGGGTGCTTTTCACAAAATGCAGAATGGCGTCGATGCCGTCAACGTAGAGCGGAAACCCGCGGTGCATATCGAAGAACGACTTGACCGTTCCGGACCGCGCCAGACACGCCTCCGGAAAGTTGAACGGCGACGCGTTCGTCACCACCATATCGACTTCCCACTGGGCGCAGATATTGATTAAATACTGCGCCAGCATCATCACGTTTTCCTGATTGGCAAAGCCCAGAATATCGATACCGGCTCCAATCAGCCGCTTGCCCAGCACCGTCTGGTGAAACGGTTTGATCTGAAAGTCGCCGCGTCGCTCCATGGTCCCGGTCTGATTGGTGATGACCATCACCGGAGTAAACTGCGTCCGGTCCAGATTGAGGGCAAAATTGACCAACGCTTTGGCCGGTGCCAGATAGTCGGAAAACATGGCGGTAATGCAAGCCACTTTATAAGGCGGTTCGCGCCGGAAGCAACGGGATGGAAACGCGACCCGCGCGGCGACGATCGCCGCCGCACGATTGTAAATCGCCCAGAGTTTCTCGATCACTTCGGGGTCATGAAAAAAGCGGTAGCCGGTCGCCACGTCGCAGGCAAACAGCCGGGGAAAAATCTCGCCGACCATCGCGGCATAGTGTCCGTCGGCCTCCGGCAGATAACTATAAAAGGCCGACAGCGTGCGCTGTTCGAGCTCGGCAAACCCCTCGCCGGTCGTCCGGAACCGCAGCCGTCCGCTCTGCCGGATCTGATTTCTGGCATCCCGGAACAACTCGGAAAAAACGGCGTTACGGTCCATCGCCTCTCCCTGAACAGGATGTTATTTGACGTTTTTAACCGCCAGCGTCAGCCGGTCGATCTTATGCTGCAATTCCTTGCGGTCGACCTCCTCGTCCGGAGAATAGATGCGCAATGCCTTTTCCCAGCAGCGTTTGGCCACGTCGTTTCGTCCCAGCGCGAAATAAATATCGCCGGCATGAACCAGAATGACCGCGTCCGGCAGCTTGCCGGAGGTCTTCAGCGATTTGTCGATGTACTTTTCCGCACCGGCATAATTCCGGGTCCGATACAACACCCAGGCCATGCTGTCGTTGATGGCGGGATTTTCGGGTTCCCGACGCAACGCCCGTTCGATATGGTTCTGGGCCGGACCGAGTTTCAGGCCGCGAGCCGCCCACATATAGCCGAGTAAATTGTTGGCATTGGGATCGTCGGGATACCGGGCCAGCACTTCCCGCAACGCATCCTCGCTCTTCTCGATCTCCCCGCACCGTTCCCAATTATAGGCCAGCATCAGATAAAAGTCTTTGTCGAGCATGTTGTCGGCTTTGGCCTTTCTGGCGGACACGATCATCCGACTAAGCCATTCGGCGGACTGCCGATACTGTTTCAGTTGACGGCAAGCCAACGCCGCAATATAACAATTGAGCGGATTTTCCGCCGCCCGTATCGCCGTATCGAACGCCGCCTGATAGTCGCCCGCGCGCAGTTCCACCATGGCCAGTCGATTGATCACCTTGGTATCCCGCGGCATGCCCCGCAAATAATTGCGATAGGCGGCGGCCGCTACCTGAAACCGACCGGCGCGTTCGGCGGTCTTGGCCAATTCCAGGGAAAATTTGAAGTTGGTCGGTTCCGAACGCACAATTTCCCGCCAGACCCGATACGCTTCGAGATGACGTCCCACGGTCGTATAAAAAACCGCCAGAAACAGCTTGGTTTTCAAATCATGGGGTTTGCTCAACAGCAGACTGTAGATCAAATCGGCGCCTCGGCGCGGCTCGTTGTTCTGTTTGCATAAATCAAGTGGAAGCATCAATTCGGCGGGATCGGTAAAATGCTGAAAACTGTTGCGTTCGATCCGGTCCAGACATTGCCGCCGCAACCGTTCCGCCTGCTGGCGGACGCTCTCGTGAAACCAGCCGGTCTGCTCGCTGCCTTTTTCGGCGGCGGCGGTATAAAACAGGGCGGCATATCCCAGCAACTTCAAATTATCCTGTAGACGGGATTGTTGCAGCAGGTCGCGGAAAACCGCGATTCCCGTTTCATACTGCTTTTCGATCAGATAGGCTTTGCCGACAATACTGACCAGATTGAGAAAATAAGGCAATTCCTTATCGGGGAGTTTGTTGATATTGAGATCGGCAATGGCATGGTCGAAAATTTCAATGACGCGCTGATGCCGGTTGGCGGCGCTCATCAGATAGGCGGCCGCCATGTTCAAACGCAATTGTCCGGGATGGCGCAACGCCACCGCCACCAGTTCGTCCTCGTATTTACTCCGATCGGGACTTTTTTCGATTTCCCGGATGAAGCAGCCCAGCGGTACGGTCGCGGCGGGATCGCAGTCGATTGCCTTCAGCAAGTGCCGGATGCGAATGGCCGGATCGGATTCCAGCATATAGCCGGTAAAGGCCAAAATGGCATCCGATTTTTCCTTGGAGATATCATTGGTTTTGGCCTCGGACGGATGATCGTCCTGCATGATTTCATCTGCCACGGCGGCATCGGCGGAAAGGGGTTCTTCCTCCGCCGCGGACAGTCCCATCGGCCCCAGCAACAACAGCAACCCGCTGCCCAACATCAACCCGAATTTATCCATCTGGCATTCTCCGCATATTCCGTCTGTGCCCAATATAGCGCCAGTCGGTAAAGAAACAAAACCCTCTGACTCGAAAAAAACGAATCAGAGGGTACTCAATTTGTACACAGGCGGTACAAACAATGCACTCGGGCTTTACTTGTTCTTATGCCGCAAAGCCTTCAGCAGCTTCTTCCGCTTATGCTTGGCGATCTTCTTGCGACGTTTCTTTCTGAGGTTACCCATAGTTGCTTCCTTTGTTGTTTTTACTCAAACCATATCTGTAAAATGTGGTTTTACGATGGATAAAAACTGCTTATTACATTAACCGATTTTCCATAAAATACTCATTCAAATCGAAAAAAAAAGTAAAAAAAAGTTTTTTCCGAAAAAGAGGACGAAAGTCTCAAAACGAATTTCCGGGAACAAACCCCGAAAAATTTGGAAATTTTTCAAGTTTTTTTCCCGTCCCCACTTCCTGACTTTCAAATTTTTCAATTTATTTATCTATCTGCTACGCAAATAGATAAATAGAATAAAAGGTTTGCGTTTTCAGAGGTGGTGTACGAAGGAGAAATGAAGCGCGTTTTCCTCAAAGCACCTCGGTTGTCAATGGCAGCATTACCATATTAATATTCCCCCTGTAAATGTCCTCCTGTTCCCTGTTCCCTGTTCCCTGTTCCCTGTTCCCTGTTCCCTGTTCCCTGTTCCCTGTTCCCTGTTCCCTGTTCCCTGTTCTATTGTTCTATTGTTCTATTGTTCTATTGTTCCCCGTTTTGCCGGTGTCATCACCGCCGTTGTAAAATTTCCCGGAGTATGCGGCCAAGTTCGACGCTGCGATAAGGTTTGTTGAGAAATCCCAATAAGCCATCACGCTTCAACGTGGCAACAATTGCCGAACCGGAAAACCCGGACGCCATCAAAACCTTGGCGGCAGGATTAATCTTTTTGATCTGATAAAAACAGTCCGCGCCATTCATTCGCGGCATGATCATATCCAGAATCACGGCATTGATCCGATCATGCTGTTCGCGATAAATATCCACGCCTTCCTGGCCGTCTTCCGCCGTCAGAACTTCATAACCGAGGTCCTCCAGCAGACTCTTGCAGGCAGTACGGATAATTTTTTCATCGTCGACCAGCAGAAGACAGCCATGTCCGGCCGGAATGTTTTCCGCCGTGGCCGAAACGGCCAGCACCGTTCCTTCATGCAAGGGTAAATAGATGGAAAATACCGTTCCGACATCCACTTCACTGGTGACTTTCACCGCGCCATGGTGTTCTTTGAGGGACCCGTAAACAGCAGCCAGTCCCAAACCGGTACCTTGATTCTGACCCCGAGTGGTAAAGAACGGCTCGAAAATCCGGTTGATGATATCCGGAGGAATGCCGCACCCGGTATCTTCGAAGCGAACCTCGATATAACTGCCGGCGGCGATATCGAAACCGCTGCCGTGACAAAACGCCTCATCCAGTTCGACTTCCCGGGTTGTGATCGTGATCGTTCCGCCCTGCGGCATGGCGTGACCGGAGTTGATACCAAGATTGATAATCATATTCTGAATTTGCGCCGGATCGCCGATGATAATATCATGGGGAGCGTCGAGATGCTGAATAATCAGGATACGTTTATCGAGACTGCGTTCGAGCAACACGATGGCGTCGCGAAGTGCCTGATGCAGATTGATTGGCGTCGAAATGACTTTCCCCTTTCGGGAAAAGGCCAGCAGTTTGCTGGTCAGGTCGGCAGCGCGCTCGCACGTGCTGACGATCATGTCGATATATTCCCGAATCTTGTCGTCAACCGCCGAATTCTTTCGTCGGAGCAGATCGGCACAGGCCATGATCCCGGCCAGCATATTGTTGAAATCATGGGCAACGCCGCCGGCCAACTGACCCAGCGAGTCCATTTTCTGGCTCTGATGCAGGGTTTCCTCGATTCGGGTCTGCTCGGTAATGTCGCGGAAGGCCATAACCACGCCGACCATCTGGCCGTCGCGAGAGCGGATCGGGGCGCAACTGTCGTCAATCAGACGTTTGACGCCGTCATGCCCAAGGATAATCGTTTTGACTGTAAGACGATGGGAATTACCGTCCAGCAGTACCTGGTTAATCGGATTGTCCACCGGTTCCGAAGAAAATGGATTGAGCAGTTTGACGCCATCCAGCAACACATGTCCCTTGGCCTCGTCGAACGTCCAGCCGAGAAGTTTCTCCGCCACCAGATTCATCCGGGTAATCCGTCCCTCGATATCCGTAACCACAACGGCATCGCCGATGGACCGCAAGGTAATCCGAAGATTTTCCTCGCTGGCTTTCAGGGAGTTTTCCTTGGTGCGGATGGTGCTTAAGGCGCGCGTGAGAACAAGCCCCAACTCCCGGGTTTCAGCCGACCCGGTAATCGGAATCGCCATCTCGTCGATTCCCTCCCGATCAATGGTTTCTGCCGCCACGGCAAGCCGCCGCAAGGGGGCCGCCAGATTGCCGGCCAGAATAATCGAGGCCAGCAAAGCCACAAAGACCAATACCAAAGAAAGCATCATCAGCCGTTGGGTCTGACTGGCCACCGGTTTTTCGACATCGTCCATGTAATAGGAAACGCAGATATACCAGTCCAACGGCGCAAAGTATTCGCAATAGACCCGTTTGACCGCCAGTTTTTTGCCCTCGGAAAACGGTTTTTCCCAACGGTATTCGGAGTATTTTTTCCCGGACTTGAAGTCAAGAACGATCTCATCGAACAGCAACCGTCCGGTATCGGGATTGCGAGCGGTTTCGGCGCCGTCCGCCCCGGCGGAAGGATGGACCAGCAGTTTTTTCTGGCCGGTAAAAATAAAGAAATATCCGTTGTCGCCGACTCTGAAGTTGGCAACCATGTGACGGAGTTCCTTGATAACCGCCTGCAATCGGGCATCGGTGGCTTTCTCGATATCCTCAAAGTGGAAACTGCTGCCGATAATCCAGTTCCAAGGCTTGAACGGAATAACGTAACCGATCTTTCGAATCGTCCCCTGCCCGTCGCCCAACGGCCACCGATAATCCAGAAAACCGCCGCCGTTCTGTTCGCAAAGCCGGATCATCGCCTGATGCAGATTTTCATGGTTGCTGCCGACGCAGTTGAATTCCGAGGCATCAAGTCGGCAGCCTTCCAGTTCGGGACGCAAAGGATGCATGACCACGGTCGGATTCTGCGGCTGACCGGTATTGATCCAGAAGTAGCCGTGATTTTGATCGTAGCGCATCTTTTTCAAGGTCGTCATGCAATATTTCTGGGCATCGGCCAGTGAAATATTACCGCTGCGATACCGCTGATATTCGGTCTCCACCACGGTCAGCGCGGCATTGACCATATCCCGGATTTCGATTTTGGTATGATCGAGGTAATGCGTCCGGAAAAACTGCAGACTCTGATATTCATTGCTGACGGAAAAATACATGGCGTGCAAAAGGTTAAGCGCCTTTTCCGTTTCTTCCTGAACCATAAATTTTCGGGTCTGCCACTGAACCGTCAATAACAGCGAGACCGTCGCCAGAAAAACCACCCCGGCTACTACGGAAATAATGCGCGTTCGCAATGATGTCTGCATGTTTCCAATCCCCCCGGCCGCAATCCATGCGAAAAAATCCCCTGCTCTAATGAATTTTAGTTTTCCGAACTCTGATTTGCAACCGCCAAAACGATAAAAGGTCATCTTTTTTTGCCTTTCCATTCGCCTCGACGAAAGTTTCCAAACGAGTCTCCGGGGAGAAACCCCAAAAAAATTGGAAATTTTTCAAGGTTTCTCTTCGAACCCCATTTCCTGGCCTTCAAACTTTTTGATCTGTTTATCTGGCTGCGCAGCAAACAGATAAACAAATAAAAGTTTTGCGGGGCCAAAGTTGGGGCGCGGGAAAGAAATGGGGTGCTGTTTCCCAAGCGCCCCGTGTCTTCCCCGCTACCCAAGAGAGGAGACTCCCGTCCGCCTCGAAAGCCTATGGAACATGATCGCCGGTTCTTTGTTCGACATTTTTGCCGCGGTTCGTCGTCGTAAAAAATTGATTTTCCCGTCATGACCGGCTATTTTACCCTTGGACAATACAGGGAATCCCCAGCGTGAAATTATCGATCGTCATTCCGACCTTGAATGAGCGGGACAACATCGCCAAACTGCTGCCGTTACTGGAAACTTCCGGGTTGCCGGAATACGAAGTAATCGTAGTCGACGAAAATTCCGCCGATGGCACCGGACAGGCGGTTCTGGACTATGCCGCGCAGCATCCCAACTGCCGTCTGCTGACCAATGACGGTCCCTCCGGACTAAGCCCTTGCATTGTCAAAGGTTTTGCGGCCGCTTCCGGGGAATGGCTGAGCTGCATGGACGGCGATCTCCAACACGACCCGGCCGACCTGAAAAATTTGCTGGCCCACGAGGCCGAACTGGATATGGTGATCGGTTCGCGTTACTGCCAGGGCGGCGGCTTTGCCGAAAAGTGGTCGCTGAAAAGAATTCTCACCAGTCGTATCGCCGCCGCCATGAGTCGAGGGTGGTTGGGCGTGAAACTGAGCGACCCCATGTCAGGATTCTTTATGGTGCGCCGAACGGCCTTCGAACGGGAACGGCATCTGCTCAATCCGCGAGGGTTCAAGATCATGCTGGAATTGTATTTTGTTCTGCATCAGTGTCCGAACCACTATCGGTGCGGAGAAACCGGCATCCATTTTGCCTGCCGTCATTACGGACAAAGCAAGCTGAGTACCAAAGTGATCGGACAGTATCTCCGTCAACTGTGGGACCTGGCTTGGCGGCGGCGGACCATCCGCCGCGGGTGAATCATACTGTAGAAGTGGGATTGAGGACCGAAACAATCATGACGGAAAGTAATTCGAAATGGAACAATTTGCGCCGCTACCGAACAGTGGTCGGAATTTTTGCCGTAGCGGCGCTGCTGCTGCTGTGCTGTACCGCCGATGAGATTACGCAGTCCGGCAACGAAACGTCCCGGCTGGCGCTGGTCGAAGTCCTGGGCGACCACGGCATTTTTACCATCGACAACTCCCTTTTCGCCACCGTGGACAAAGGTCGGATCGACGGCAATTTTTATTCCGACAAACCGATGTTGTATTCCCTCTATTTGACCGGCATTTATGCCATCGGCAGCTGGTTCGGCATGACGTTCGCCGCCGCTGCTCACGATGTTATTTTCACCTTGAACTTTTTCGGCTCGACGCTTTTTGCCTTTCTGATCATGTTCTTATTGTACCGGCAATTGCGCCGGTTGGATCATGGCGGACGCAGTCTGGCGGCGCTATTAAGTTTTGCCGGAATCTTCAGCACCTGGATTTTCAGTTACGGCGGCATCATCAACAATCATGTGCCGGCGGCGTTCTTTCTCCTGTTGACCTATCTCTTGCTGGAGCGTCAACGTTATGATGACGTTCCATGGCTGCCACCGGTCGCCGGGCTGTGCGCCGGAGTTCTGTGCTGTCTGGAAATTCCGACCGGCTTTTTCTTCACCTTGGCAAGCCTGGGTTATCTGCTCTGGGAAAAACAACCGGGCCGAGGCCCCCGCCTGGCGGGATTCATCCTGGGCTGGGCCATTCTGCCCGGCTTGATGGCGCTGGTCAGCCTGATGGCATACGGCAGTCCCCTGCCCGTTTATCTGGTGGCCGGAGCTTATGATTTTCCCGGCAATATCCATTCCGGCGGCATGGCGGGGATTCAAAGACCGGAATCGCTTTGGCGTTACTGGTATGAAATGCTGATCGGCGGCCGCGGTCTGTTTTCCTATATGCCGGCGCTCCTGCTGATTGTCCCGGCGTTACGACGGCGGCGGCAGTTGCAAAAAGAGTGCGGATGGTGTTTCTTCGCGGCAGCGGCGGCGGCATGTGTCATCTTCTATGGAACCATGACCGGCGATTATGGCGGCTGGGCTTACGGCTTCCGTTTTCTGATTCCGATCATTCCGCTGTTGTGGCTCTGGATTGCCGAATGGATGATGGGCGCGATCACCGGGTTCTGGCGCTTTTTCTTTGTTCTATTTACCGTGATCGGCATCATTACGTCCGCGGTTGGCGCATACAATCCGTGGCCGGCCTGTTCTCCGAAGCAGCCCGGTTTGTTCAATACCTTCGAGGTCAACTGTTATTGCGCCGCCTATGAGTATGCCCCGCAAAGCATCTGGTTCCGCATGGCCGAACGGTTGACGGACCGGACGCAACGGGAAGCCTACCTGCCCCGGGCGTTCAGCAATATGAACAAACAGGTCAACAACCAGTCGAAAAGCTGGCCGGTCGCCTGGAACCATCGCCAGACCGTCGCCCACCGGATCGTCTCCTCGCTGTTGCCGGTCTGGAAACGAATTCTGACGCCGTTATGCGGGGCCGTGTTTGCCTGGTTCGTGCTGTTATCGGCTGCCCGATTGGCGCCATGGCTGCTGGGGCGGCAACGCCTGTGGCTAAGTCCGGTCGAAGCCGTAACCCTGCTGGCCCCGCCGTCCTTATTGCTGGTCATCTTGATCGTTCTGGGCTGCAAATGGTGCGGGGTCGGAATCGCCGGCTGGGTCATGATGACCGCGTCCATTCTGCTGTATCTGCTGTTGAGAGTCGTACTGGAACCTTACCGGATTGTTTTGCGTCCGGTCCAATGGCACACCTGGTCGCCGCTGCTCTGGCTGGCGGCATTGCCGCTGACAATCGTATTCTTGCTGCTGGCGGTATCGCTGCAAACTCCGCCTTGGAGCTGGGACGTGCTGACGTATCAACTCTATATCCCGCTGCGCTGGATTCAGGAACAAGCCTTCATCACGGTCCCGACCGTTTTCGGCGATAACGCCGCCGCCTATGCGCCGCGCAACTGGTTCGTCCTGGCCGCCGCCTGTTTGCAATTGTTGCCCGGCGACAGCGTCATGGAAATCGCCACCATCACCTTCCTGGCCCTGGCGGCGGCGGCGGCAGCACTGCTGGTCCGCGAATGCGGCGGCGGCAATACGGCGGCTCAAGCTGCCGGCGGCATGGTTTTCCTTTCTCCATTGTTTGTCGAGTACGGCATGTTGGAACAGCCGGATCTGGCGGCTACCGCCTTGCTGGCCGCCGCACTATTCTGGATGCTGCGGGCGGAAGCCCGGCAAAACCGGGGCTTGGCATTGCTGGCGGCGCTGTGCTGCGGCTTAGCGGTCGGCCTGAAAACCGTCATGTTGCCGTTGGCCGCAGTCCCCATGGCCGTGATTCTCGTCCGGGAATGGAAGCGGCGCAAATGGCTGACCGTCTTCGGCGTTATCGGTATGTTTCTGATTGCCGGCGGGGGCTGGTACCTCTATAACTGGTACTGTTACGGCAATCCGTTGTTTCCGCTCAATGTCAAACTGGGGAACTGGACCGTGTGGGCCGGAGCTTATGGTCCGGAAGCTGTCCGCGCCGGCGAATTTCATGCCTCCGGACTCGGCATGCTGGCAACCCGCGTCTGGAAAGATTACGGCGGCATCATGACCATCCTGATGGTTGCCGGCTGGCTCGGCTGGGTCGTGCTGGCCTGGCGCAGTCCGGTTCAGCGCAGCCGCTGTCGCTTGATCGGCCTTCATGCCGGATTGTGGCTGATCATGTATATCGGACTGATTCCGCATAATCTCCAAACCCGGTTTCTGTTTCCCTCGCTGCTGCTGGCGCTGTGCGGACTGGTTTTAGCGGTTGAAAAACTGGGCCGGCGCTGGACCTATTTGCCGGTCGCCTTAACCGGACTGGCGGGAATCGTTTTCTGTGCGCAACGAATCGCCCTGTTATCGTCCGGCAATGTGGCGGCGGCCTGTTTTCATGTGCTGTTGCTGGGGCTGGCGGCCTTGGCGCTGATCGCGGCCTGGCAGGTGCGACGGGAAAACTGGCGCTGGTGGTTGCTGGGGATTATGATCGGACTGTTGCTGATCGTACTCACCAATGCCGATGCCTGGAGCAAACAACAGCGCGGAATCTTTTACCAGCGGTTAACCGGCTGGGAATGGGTCAAGCAGTTCAATCGACCGGATGACCGTCAGTCGCATGCCGTTGCTTACACCGGTTTCAATCGGCCTTACCTGCTGGCTGGCGCCGACCTGTTGAACCGGGTTGTTTACGTCAATGTTCAAAGCGGTGTAAACGACGATTTTTACCGTTTCTGGAAGGAATTTCCCCGGGTTTATGACTTTTATAAACCCGGACTGTATCGTGATCGTCCGGACTATCCGGCGTGGCGGCGCAATCTGGAACAGAAACACATTGAATTTCTGGTGATTACGCACCTGAGCCCGGTCGAACGCAGCTATCTGGCGGGCGATGCCGACGGCTGGCCGCAGCCGGAAATCGACTGGATTGCCGCACATCCGGCACATTTTTCGCTGGAAGCCTCCAGTCCGGCCGGCCGGGTTTACCGTCTGCACAATTTATAAGCATTTCAGGTAATCCCTCACTCTTTTCGGCGGTTCAAAAAAAGAAAAATCCGCGAAGCGGTAAACTGCCGACCGTCTCAAATCGCGGGTAGCGGGGAAGACACGGGGTGCTTTTGAAAAAGCCCCCCCATTTCTTCCCCGCGCCCCAATTTTGACCCCGCAAAACTTTTAGTCCATTTATCTCTTTGCAAAGCAAAGAGATAAATAAATTAAAAAGTTTGAAAGTCAGGAAATGGGGTCCGGGGAAAAACCTTGAAAACTTCTCAAAGTTTTCGGGGTTTTTCCCCGGAGACTCGTTTTGAGACTCTCGTCTAAACTCGCAACGGCGCGCCGCCGGGCTTGATCCGGCGGAGAAGCGCCGGTCGCACGTAGTGCGAAATCCGGAATTCCTTGGCAACGGCGATGTTGTCAGGACTTCTTGAGCGGTGCTTTTCCCTCGGTAAGCGAAGCGGATCCGAGGTAAAGAGCAGAACCGCGAACTTGTCGTTCGGCCAGGGCGGGAGCTTCGCGAAAAGAGTGAGGGATTACCATTTCAGCGGTTGCGCGGGAAAGACGCGGAGCGCTTTTGAAGAAGCGTCCCATTTCTTCCCCTCACCCCAACTTTGACCCCGCAAAATGTTCCGTAGGGTCCGGGTCCCCCCTGGAAATCCGCCACTGCGGGCTCCGCGGGCCGGGTCCAGCGCGGAATTGCTGGTCGCACGAAGTGCGAAAGAAACTGAACCTATTGGTGAGACACGACACTATTGCAAGGGGAAAAGCTGGAAGGATTATTCTTCGACGGCTTCGCCCTTCTGGAGTTTCCGCAGATATTCCATATAGAGCTTGTGTTCTTTGAACTTCTGAATCCGCAATTGTTCCCGGATTCTCGGATTGGGCTTTTCCGGATTTTTAATCACTTTAATGTAGGCATCGACCGCATCATTATAAATTTTTTTAGCTTTCTCAAAATTCCCCGTCTTCTTATAATGTTCAGCCTCATCCATTGCCATGCTGGCTTGATACATCATTTCTATATATTTATAAATTTTTTTAAGCCACATTTTCGATAAATTCGTATCGCATTCAAAATATCTCAAGCGCGCCCAATCCACTATTGTACTTTGGTAGATTTTATAATGAACCGTTTTAAGCTGCGCACCCTTCGCATCTCCCTTTTCAATTAAATCGTGAAAATCCTCAAGATATTTTAAACAAACATCCCGATCGGTTTCCATCTCGCATTCCGGCTTTTTCAGAGATTTTTCCAAATCGGTTTTCAGCCATGGATTTATATTATTCACTGGAATATCGCCAGCCTGGACGAGCCATCCAGCTTCCAGCATAATTAAACTTAAAACTAAAATTATTCGCCGATCCATATTATTCCTGCAAATATTCCATTCTTTTCACAATGAATTTATTCGTCACCATATCGCGAGCAAGAATCACATACAATTTTTGTTCTCCGGTAATTTCATCATAATAGTATGCGGACTTGTTCGCATCGAGAAATCGGTCAAACTTGCCAATAAAACACTTAACCTGTTCATTGGTACCATTAATGTTTTTATAAATGGGAATCGGAGTAGTGCTCGATCCGCCGACATCGCGAATCGTCTGCGCCACAATCAATAACCGTACTTCCGTCTGCGGCAACCCGGCCGTGGTAAAATTAATAGTTTTTCCAATCAACGATTCCGTTTCCGCATCCGTCGCCGGCTTTGTTGCTCCACGATTCACTTCCACAATTTTATTGGCAACCGTAGCAAAAGCCGGAGCAATTGCCGAACGATATTTATAGGGCTTGTTGAAAGCGACCGGAAAAGCTGGCGAAGCAGTCCATGGATCGGTACTGCCGGTAATATCATAAAAATATTTAAAGAATGTCGTATTTCCGCAATCGGGCCATAAATTATCGTTCTCGTCTGCGACAAAACTATTCTTCTTTTTAAGATTAAGGTAAGAATCAGAATAATTATAACAGGGGCTGATCAATACATCTTTCACCAAAGCACAATAAACATCCGGATTGGCCAGCGTATTTAAATCAATTTTGCCATAAGTCTGGTTTGCGGAAACCATTTTTACCTGATCGAGAATTCCCGCGTCTCCATTGGCATAGGAATAGCCTGAATTGGTAAGATCACTGGATGTCCATTGATAATTATATGCCGTAGTATTATCAGGCGCTTTATACGCTTTCAAATTCAATGTTTCCCACTTTCCGCCGCGATTGATGCATCCCAACTCCCATGGCGAATGCATTGCGGCATGGGCAATATACGCAGTAGAAATATGTTTATCCGGCTCCGCCCCCTGATAGGCGGGATCAGCAGCCAATTCCTTATCCAACGTGGAAGTACTGTTGTTCGGGGCAAGTTGAAAACTATTAACCGTCCCAGCAGTACCAGGATAACCAGTAAGACTTTCTGCCAATGCCCAATCCGCATAATTGAGATTCTGCCGAGGATCATCCACCTGCGCGGAAATATAGGCGGTAGAAGTTGATGAGCCACTGGCAATTGCCGTACCGCCGGTACCATTAAGAGCCTGCATCGAAGAATTGCCGAAGAAGGTATAAATGGCCGGAGGGCCGGCAGCAGCAATCTTGCGGAAATCGACAAAATCAACATTTTCGGAAGTTGAAGTCACCGTAAGTGTTGCATGGTCAAGCACCACTCTGACCCCAATCGTCAAATTCGGAGTATCGGATTGTGTCATCGTCCACGTCAACGTTGTAGAAGTCCAACCGCTGCCCGCCGTTTTCCAGTCAAAATGATAGTTAGCCGTTCCCAACCCGGTAATCGTGGCAGAAAACGGCAACCATTCTTTATTGGTTCCAGCCGTAGGATTTTCAATATCCACCGCGCCACTGGCACTAGATGAGGCCAACGTACCAAAACCGACACACTCCGCAGTATACGCAATGTAACCGGAAACCGTCAGACTGTAATTTCCACTGGTTGCATAAGCCCCCTGTAAATTGGAATACATATTAATAATCTCTCCGCCCGGTTCAGACGTAATCGCAACCTTGCAAGTTCTCAATGTACTTGGAGCAGCAGCATCTGTTACAACAATCGTTGCCGAAGTTTTTACTCCGACTTCGTTGATGTAAAAAGTCCTTTTATTGCCGGTATAAGTCGGGCGATGATCCGCATCCCATGTGGACGGCGTCACATCCGATACCACCTCCCGCGACATGGCAGAACAATAGTTCAACAAATTGGCGGCAATCTGCCGTCTCCTTGCTTCATAAGAAGGAAACGTTCCCGGCGAGTCGGCAATTTTGCGTAAGAATTGGATCCCGGATGCATTATTATCGGTAGTCACCGCGCCGGAAGAATAATATTGCTGCGGTTTCTCCGCTGTCGACACACACAACAAACGATCAACGGTCATGGCATCCCATGTCGCCTGCGGCTGCGCCAGATTGAAACGATGGAAAAAACCGCTGCTGGTGACGATACCATTATTATTGACATCCGCCCAATATGCTTCCGGGTCCGGCGAATTATTGACATTGAAAATATTCTGCAAATGAGCGCGAATACCGGCTTGCGTAGTATCGGACGATTTTAGCCCCAGAAACGCGAACATTTGTTCATGGCTGAACCAACGCTGCCCATCGGCCAAATATCCCCCGGAATTATAGGTTGAACTCAACGTAGTGAGGTAAGCATCCAATCCAGTCGTTATTTTCTTTGCCATAGCGCCTCGTACGGACAATTCCGAAACATCCGCTCCAATTCGTAGTTTATCGGGACTGGCAACCGTACACTCCGCCGTTTCCGGTTTTGGCGCATAAATGGGGTTTGTATAATAACCGTTTCCGTCCGTACCGGTATAGTAACTGGAGACAGTTGATCCGCCGTTATTGGAATCCACGGCCGCCGCCACATCCAAACGCCCGGAATCAGTGCACACGGCAAATGCATAACGGCCAATAATCCGGCTGGCGTCGGAACTGTCGTCTTCCCGGACAAACTGCCAATACGTCTTATCCAAATCGGAAAACGATTCTTCGGCATGATCCCCGGTCATTTTAAATAACCGGTAGATGTCTTCATGCATCTGCGAATCACTATCCGCATCTGAAGAATAAAAAGCAGAGTTCGCGAAAGTGGCGCCAGAAGTATCATTTTTAATTCCTGGCCCCCAGCCGCTATAGTAACGATTGAAATCGACCGATCCGGATTGACTGGAATATAATTTCAAACCGGCGATGGCCCGATTCAAGGCCGACTGCGCCAAAATCCGCGCCTGCACTCTGGCATTGTTATTATAAGCAGACTTCCGCTCAATAATCGCATCCGTGGCAAAAGACATCGCCAACACCAGCAGCAAAGACAAAATCCCCAGCGTAAACAGAATGGCAATTCCACGGTCATTCCGCTGCCAGTTTTGAATCATCCGTTTCAGTCGTTTCAACATATTTTCACCGCAATTTCACTTGCTGGAAGTTAGCGTTTAAAAGCGATTTCCCAAATAAATCATTCGTGTAAAAGTTCTGGCGTTTTCCATCAGCAACTGCCCTCGCGCCGTGTTCGCCCCGTCCTTGTCATTGGCATTACTGGTCACCGGCACACCATCGCCACCCATCGAAATCCATTTTTCATAACTCTTCTTATCCAGTACAGTCAAGGTGACAGCAATCGCATAGGGACATTCCGTATAATCCGTCGAGGTCAAGTTTACCACCTCAATGAACGGAGCCGCTGATTTCTTCTTATACGCCGTGAAAGTCAGCCCCAATACATATTGGATAATAACCTTATCATAGACTCCGGCATTGTCCGTATTCAACGTCGGAGTTGTCGTCGGCCATAAGAAACTGCTCCCCGTTTTGTTAAAAATATTGGTACTGCTCACAATCTCGCCGTCATAGTACGTACTCGTCTGAAAATCGTTCCAGCAACTATAAGTATTGCTCCCCGCTACATCATAGTCGCCAAAATAACGCACACATAGATTATTGGCACGACTGCCAGCTGCATATCCTTGATCCAGAAAAAACGCCACCTTATACAAGCGGGAAAAACATTGAGCATTAAACGGCATCGGCGCATCTGAAAAAAGGGCGATCCGATTATATTGATACGGAATACTGCCCTGTAAGGCCGTGATATAAAACGGCCCGGTCGCAAGCGTTTTGGCGGCATTGTAATCTTTTTGAATCACCGCCGACTGCAAAGTGTTGCAGATAATATCCATGGCGACTCGACTGTCGGCATAGACCGCACAACGTTTTTCCGATGCCGTCCAGATTTTCTGCGAACCGTTGAAAAACATCATCAATGCCAGCATCAAGATGCTGAACACCCCCATCGACACCACGAGTTCGATCAGGGTGAAATTCCGTCGCTTCAGTTGTTGTTTGGGCATTTTCATTTCAGTTCGTGGCATTCAGATTGAATATTTCCAGATAATAACGTCGTTTTTCTCGGGAACTGTATGGTTTCTCCGCCGGCCAACTGATTTCAATATTCAAGGCAACCGCATACTTGGCCAAGGCTTGATTAATAGCCTGGGTTGCATCACTGGAACCATAGGCCACCCCATTGAGGAAGAAATTCATCACCGGACTTTTCCATACGGATACCACTGCGGAAAAATCCACCACAGCCAAATCTCCGGAAGTATTATAACTTCCCTGCTGGATCAAATAACACCCAGGATAAGAACCATCCTGAGAAACATTCTTCGATGCTCCGACGGGACCCCAGCTATGTAACGGAGATGCTGTTTCGGGATTACTGGTCGGCAATTTACTGATAATAGTTGATAAAGTTAAATCCGTCGCACCCTCCGCCTGCACCATGGACTGCATGTAGGCGACAAACTGTTCGGCCACGTCCGGAGCATTGTTGTCGCCGATCGAATCCCGCGTGGCATTAAGCGCCACCGGAAACAGCGACATAATCCCCGCTATACCAATCCCGACAATCGCCAAGGCCAGTGCGATTTCCACAATATTAAAATAATGGATTTGCTTTCTCATCATAAGAATGCGCATCTCCCGGTAAACTGCGTCACTTTCATTTGGAGGATATTGGCCGGATTGTCCTTATCGTCTCTGCTCTGATAAATCGGAGTACCGGAATCATTGGAACCTTCCGTAACCGTGAGATAATCATCCTGAGCGGCACTGCCATAAGGAGTAAAAATCACCCCCGGAATATCGACGGAGCTATAAGAAGAATTTATATCGCTGCAATCGACACCTTTAACAATTTTCGGGTTCTTCCATTGCGCAGCGGTATTACTAGAGGCAGGCCACGTCTGGCTAGTACCCAAATCGGCCAGAATCGCACCGGCAGGGAAAAAGTGCCAGATACTTTCATCCGGCCACTTGGAAAAGGAATAAACGCCGCTGACACATGTCACATAACATAACCGGTAAGATTTATACTTGTATTTATCCGGAAGTCCGGTAGGAGTACCACTACTACTTTCCTGCGACGGCAACAGCAACGCCACATATTGCCGCTGCATGACCGCCAGCGACCGCGCCTGACTCAAAGCGGTACTCAAACTCCGAGCCGCCGCCGTAACTTTATTTCCCTGAGTAAGTCGATTGAATGACGGCATGGCAATTCCCAGCAGCACCCCGATGATCGAAATCACCACCAGGAGCTCGACGAGCGTATAATTTTGCCGTATCCGCACTTTACCGTTACCCTTTTATACTTTATTTGAACCAGGACCCAATGTCATCGTATTCTTTTCCATTGGCATTGACACCATTCCGAAGTCCCTTGTCATCACCGACTGTTGCCGCTTTGCGATAGGCGTTGGGCCCCTTGGAATAAACAAAAACACTGCCATAAAGATCATTGGTTGCATCATATGGCTTAGTAGACGATCCGGAAACCGACACCTGTCCGTTATAGTTTGAATCCATAATGATAATATAGCGGTTTTCCCACGGATCAAGGAAAGTTTTGCTGCCATCGGGCGATGGCGGATCAAGAAATTTAATTTTCCGAACATTGCCAGCCTGATCGACCGCACCGCCAGTCGAAGTCCGAACCTGGGACAACCATTGAATCAAATGATCATAATTCTGACTTTCTGTCGAGCTCGTATCGGATTCCGGCGTACCCCCGATACGCAAATCATAGCTTGATGAAGCAACAGGATCTTTCACGCCGTTCGAACTGGTTGCCGCATCGACCAGCGGCAGCACGCCATAAGTCGATTCATAACTCTTAATTGCCGTCATCAGAGCATGGATTTCCGCCGTCGCCTTGGTAACTTTGGCTTTTTCTTTCATCCCTCCGATCGCCCCCAAAAGCAATCCGGCCAGCATGGCAATAAGTGCAATCACCAACAGCATTTCCACCAAGGTAAATTTTTGTTTTCGCATTTTCCCAGACCTTTATCTCATTCGATTAATTGCTGCCGTTAAAATTCGTCAAGTCATCCCCTTGACCTTCATTATTAGCTTTTTGCGGGGAAGCGGTCAAATCCGGTCCCGTGCCATTGTCACCGTACCGGCCGTCCGAACCACGGGAAATAATATCAAATGAATTCTTATTGTGAATTCCGGGACAAATATAAATCAACGGATTTCCCCAAGCATCAACTAAAACCAAACCGCCTTTACCACTTCCCATATCTTTCGTGGCGGCACTCTTAATGGATTCATAGTCAATGCCTTTTTTGAAATCAAGATCATAATCCGTCATATTCCGCAAGCCCATACCATATTTGCTGCTACTACCAGTTCCGATTTCCCGGGTAAGTCCGTCCAGATAAAAATAAGGATCAGTTGTATCGGTTGTCTGGGGATAAACGCCATACTTGGTTTTAAGATTTTCGAGGGTGACTTCCAGCTTCTTGATCGTCGCTTGGGTTTTGGCCCGCTTGCCGGCGCTCATCGCTCCCGAATACACGCCCAAGCCAATCCCCATCAGAATGGCAATCACCAGACATACCATCATGATTTCCACCAGAGTGAAGTTCCGGACATTCGCCTTGCCGATACTGCATCCGGTCTGCTCAGAAGTCAAAATCATAGCCGCCCCTGTGTTACATGGCCTATCACTCCATTTCCAAATATACTCCAGTCCGCAAAGCGAGGCAAGTGCAAAATCAAGTTTTTACAAAAAATGTCATTGCCAATAGCTATTATTTATTTTTACCTCATGACAAATGGCCCATTGCCAACGATGACAAGCCCCGTCATCCGGGTATTGCCATTCGGACGTTTCCACACTATATTTATAATTGATAAAAATAGAATTTTTATCTTGGCATGAACATTTTGAACAGAATGATCGATAGCATTTTTCGATTACCCGAGAGGAATCCGCGCGATGTCTGATGTGGTCGTACCGGACTGGGACAAACTGGTTTTCTACCACTGCGGACGGTTCAGCAGTTCGCGGCGAGTGGAAACGCACCATCATCCCGCCTGCGAGCTGATCTTTTTCCGCAGCGGAGAGTGTCTGAATCAGTTGGACCGGAATCTTTCCTTTCCCGGAAAAACCGGTACGATCCTGGTCATTCCGCCGGGCACGCCCCATCGCCAACTCAACCACGGCCGGACCGAGACCATGTTTGTTACCTTTGAATCGGGGCTGGAAGAATTTGAACACCCGGCCCGAATCATCAACGTCGAACACGATGTTGCCGCAGAACGCTGGTTCGACGACATCTGCCGGCTCAACGATGCGCTGGAAACCGGAATGGCGGAAATGACGAAAGGCATTCTGTTTTCGCTGCTGGTTCGCCTGATGCGTCTGGAAGCCGCCGGACGTCAGGAAAAGGAAAAACATCCGGCCGTGTTTCAAGCCTTGCGCATCATGGAAAATCACTATGCCGATGGCATCAATGTCGCGGAGATCGCCCGGAAATGCGGCGTCAGCAGCGGCTATCTGTGTTCGCTTTTTCAGCAGTATCTGCATCTCAGCCCCATCCAGCAGTTGAACCGGATCCGACTGCGGGCGGCGGTCCAGTTGCTGCGCAATCCTTATATGTCGGTAAGCGATGCGGCGGAACGTTGCGGCTACACCGATGTCAATTACTTTATCCGGATTTTCAAAGCCAAATTAAACTGTACCCCGTCGGAATACCGCCGGATCGAAGCCAAACGGCAGCAGGACGGCATCTATGGCGATAAATTCTATTTTTCATGGGATTCCGACACCAACCCGGAAGATGAAATATAACGTGTTCAACCGAGCACTACTATCTCCGCCGATATTTTTTCCATCCGCCCGGTCGGTGGTCCGTTCAATATGAAAAAAGTGCTATTCTTATCACGATTTATGCTATGGTCAATATCTTGTTATTTCAGGCGTTTCCTTTATAATTGATTTTAGAGAACGATAAACGCAAGAAGTCCTTGATATTCCATTGGGGAATACCAAAACCTTAAAGGAAGGAGTAATGAAGATGGCAAGGAAATTCACGCTCATAGAACTTTTAGTGGTAATCGCAATCATTGCGATTCTAGCCAGCATGTTGTTACCATCGTTGAACAAGGCACGGGAAGTTGCCAAAGCGATTTCCTGCGCCAACAACATGAAACAGCTGAACACCGGCAGTACGATGTACATCGGCGACTACAACGATTACTATCCGTCGGGCGGTTCGGCCGGGTCCTGGCCCTATTTGAGTAACAATGTCGGCCCGTATCTGACCCAAACCTATACGGCAACAATTTACGGAGTAAGGGTTCCCGGCCTGTTTGCCACCGACATCAGCGGCACCGTCGCCAAATACATGGCGATTTTTCACTGTCCTTCCGACCTCACTCCGGCGTTGACCGACAAAATGTACTGGTGGATCGCCGGTTCCGGCGGCATGTCCTATGCCGTCAACGGAGAAATCAGCAATGTCACTCAAGTTCCCATTCACACGTGGAGCTGGGTCGGCATCAAAGCCAGCAAGATTCGGCATCCCGGGTCCAAGTTCTTCATCATTGAAGGGTCCGGCAGCATCAACCAGTGGGAACCGACCCGGCTCATGTACCGCCATCCGACCGGTACTTACACCAGCAGCAAAGTAGGGTCCAACGCGATCTTTGCCGATGGCCATTATGAAAAGAGAAAAGGCAATATCGCGGCCAACTACAGCGAATGGGGCCCGGCGCAATAATAACCTTTTCGATCCAGACACAACGTACAGAACGAAATACGAAATCTCATCGGAGTGTTTTAAAGATGATGCAAAAGTTTTGGAATTTGGGCAAAAAGCAATGGCGTTCCATGGTTGCCGTCGGACTGATGACGGCAGGACTGGGCGTGACGGAAACGGTTTATGCCGAATCGTGTCCGATCATTCCTATCCCCGATCATTACCAATCATTGCCCATGACGGTAGCATTGCCGGTTTCGGCAAACGGCGTAATTGTCATCGCCTCCCAAGCGGCGGAGCCGGTGCAATTTGCCGCCGAACGGCTGCAAACGTCGCTGGTCCGGTTGACCGGCCGAAAGTATGAAATTGTCCATGCGGTTCCAGCCAATGCGCAACTGGTCATTCGGCTGGGCGAATGTTCCGCCGATCCCGCGATCGCGGAATTTTGTCGCCAGGAAAAACTCGATACCGCCGCGTTGACGCCGAAAAGAGACGGCTTTGTCATTGGTTTTTCCACCTCCAGCCAACCGCAGATAATCGGCGTCGCCGGCAGCAATCCCCGCAGCGTGATTTACGGTCAGGATGCGTTGACCATGCTGCTGCAGAAACAAGCCGACAGCACTTACCAATTTCAGGCGGCCAACGTCGTTTCCAATGCCAAAATCCAGTGGCGCTCGTTTGCCTGGAACCAGTGCAGCCAATATCTGCGTCCGGGCGTCCTGGACGCCTATGCCGACGCCCGCCTCAACTGCATCGAACTGCGGGACGGCCCGCCGCCGATGCGCGGACAATTCGGCTACCCGGTAGCCTGGAAAATCGACGGCAAAAACGAAAAAGATGTGCTGCGGGAAGCTCATCGCCGGGGCATGTTTGTCTACGGCGTCGTCTGTTGCGGCGTACCGGATAAGGATGCCGACAGCGTGCTTGCCAAATTCAAGCAGTTGATCGAACTGGGCGCGGACGGCATCTACATTTCCTTCGATGACCCGGGCACCTCCGGAAATGCCGTCAACCTGGTAAAAAGAATTTTGAAACTTGCCCGGGAACACCATATTTCCCATGATCGGATCGCCTTTCTGCCGCCGGCCCCCGATTACGGAAATATTTATACCGACTTCAATCAGAGTATCGTTAAAAACATTCCGGAAGCCGCCGATATCCGCTGGTTCTTTACCACCACGCCCACGCCGGAACGCAATGAGCTGGTCAAAGAACTGGGGCTGCGGGTCCCCACCGGACTCTTTTTCAACTGGCCGATGTTCGGCCGTCCGGAAGCGATGAGGATGTACGATTTCGAATGGTCCTATATCTGCGTTCCGGAGTTCGATGACTGCGGCGGCGCCCGCCATACGCTGGCGAATTTTCAGAATGCGCATCAGACCATTGACAGTGTTATGGTCTGGGTTCGAGAATATCCGGAATATCTGGCGCAGGAAATCGGAACCTGGGCGTGGAATCCGCCGCAATTCACCTATCAGCTGGCCCGGCAACGGATTTATTCCCGGGTTTACGGTGCCGATCTGGCAAGTACGGTCGATTCTTTCGATAATTACATGACCATGCTGAAACTTCGGCTGACCAGAATCGGGCCGTTTGACTGGTGTCAATGCGCCTGGCGGATGTCCAGTGACAAAAGTCGGCCTTATGCCCTGTACTTGCTTAAAAAGCTCGATAAAATGCAGCAGGAAATCGCCGCCAAAGCGCCGTCGCAGACCTTGTTGTCGCAGGAAACGCTCCGCAAAGGGTATCTGAACCCGATGCGCAAGAGTCTGGACTGGGCGCGACTGCTGGTCACCACCGATTTTCCGGAAGACGCCTGCCCCAATTTCGACCGGGACTACAAATGGGAAAAAGAACACCATACCGGGGTTCGATATATTACCTATTGGAAGAAAAAGCTCGACCCGCTGATCGACAACATTGAAAAACGTCTGGGTAAAGAAAAATTGGTAAAGAAGTATGTTGACGACTGGCGCAAAAAGTTGACCATCCCAAAAGAGTAAATTAAGTTCCTCAACGGAGTTCCGGCAACGGAACTCCGAACTTGTCGTTAGATATTAACATACTATCCCGCGAGATATCCGGAGCGGGAGTACAGAAATTAATGAAAAAAAACGTAATCGTTGCGCTCTTCTTTACTTTGGTATTAACCGTGGTCGGGGCGGAGTTGAAAATTGAAGATTTCAGCACCGTCGACAGTAAAATATGGAAAGCATCCGGAGGCGGGTGGATCGTCAAAACCGCCGAAGGCGCTCAGCTCAGGCAGCCCGGCATCGTCACCCGGAATGTTCCCGGCAATTATAAAAGTCGCCGGGATTGGTCACCCCGATACAATGGCATTGCGTTCAAGGTCAAAGGAGACGGCTCCAACGATTACGGTTCCATTTGCCTCGGGGTGGATTACTTCTTTGATTTTTACCGGTATTTTCCGCTGAAAAATACCCAGCGGCAGGAGTTCCGGATCTTGTTCGAGGATTTTACGGCCATTATGGGAAAATCCGATACGCCGCATAACGCGTCCGGCAATATTACCATCGACGGACTCCAGCGGTTGCGATTTGGCGATCGCGGGAATATCGGCCCCAATAACGCCAAGCGGACGGAGGCCCAATACGAAGTCGCCAATATCCGCTTGATCGATGATGCGCAGACAAGATTCGCCGTCGGCTCACGTTCGGCCCTCCCCTTCAAAACGGTTCGGCAGAAACTCCGCAACCGGGAAACCGTGAATATTCTCGGTCTGGGAAATTCGATTCCCGCCGGAACCGGATTGCGGCAGGCGGACGGAACCCGTTATGCCGATTTGCTGGGTAAAATTTTACGCGAACAATACCACTTTGCCGGGGCGTCCAGTCGTTCCGCCGGAGTTGGCGGGTCCTGCCTCTTCGATGCGCGGACCTGGGTCGATCGCTGATTTTGCGCAAATTGGTGATGACCCCATGAGGCGCAGATTGAATTCAACCTGGGAAAGTGGGGTGCGGGAGGGGAAAAACCGAAACTGTTTGGGTGTCCTCCTCGAACATAGCCATGTTCAGCGGAGTCCAGAGGCGGCAGCCCTTGGGTATTCGCCACCGGCGGCTCGCCGGGCCGGGTCCGAGTTGGGACGCGGAGCGGAGTATGCCCCGGTAATACGCAGCGGAGCGTCCCCGTCGCTAGTCGCCGTCAGGCGAAACCGGCCCTGATATGGAGTGTCACACTTAGAACTATTTCCCTTTTTCGGTGGGATGGCTGTGAAAACTGTGAAAACTGTGAAAACATTTCATTAAAATCAACTATGGGATATTGACAGAAACAGCAAAAGCGAATATAATTTAATCAAACGATTGATTAAACTTATTTTGACAAGGTTTCAGGTCATGGTAACAATGAAAGATATCGGACGAGAAGCCGGGGTTACGCCATCGGTGGTCTCTGCCGTTCTTAATCAGGCTCATGGCAGAATTAAAGCTTCTCCTGAAACTGCCGCCAGAATTCACTCTATTGCCGCGCGTTTAAACTATCGTCCGAATTTGGTCGCTCGGCAGTTGGTGGGCAAGAAAAGCGGTATCATCGGCGTGGTCATGGATACCTGTGCCCCGAAGATTTATCATGACCGGCTGTCGCACATGGAGTTATATGCGGCAAAGTACGGCTATCGTTTTATGATCGGGGAAGCGCATAACGATGTGAAAAAGGTGATGGAATACGCCCGTTTTTTTGCCGGGTACGGGGTCGATGGGATGATCTGTATGGCCCATGCTTATCCGGGGCGTTCCCATGAAATCGCCGCGGAATTCTTATCCTACGGGAAAACGGTATTTTTTGAGGATCCGGACGGATTCCCCGACGCTTTCCGCGTGACCATTGATGTGGCCGACCCCTATTATCAGGCGGTAAAATATCTGGCGGCGCAGGGACGGCGGCGGATCGGATTATTCCGGATCGATGATTTCTACTCCAACCTGACGATGGATGCTTGCCAGTCTGGTTATCTGCGGGGGTTGGAAGAAACCGGCTTGCCTTTTGATGCGAAATTGATCCAGAAAATTCCTATTGACGCGATGAGAGATGTGAACGTCGGGCTCCCGAAAATCAAAAAGCTGCTGGAACAGAAGGCGGAGGCCGTTATTTGCGTCAATGACTACATGGCCGCCGTGGCCATCTGGTGCTTGCAGGAATTGCAGGTTAAAATTCCGGAACAATTTGCCGTGGTCGGGTCCGATAATCTCGACTTTTCCGCGTTGATGCGGCCGGCAATCACGACGTTCGAACAGCATAACGACAAAGTCGCGACCGCGTTGATCGATCAGCTGATCGGCCTCCTCAATGACCGGCCGATTGCGCCGGAAAAAGGTCATGTAGTAATCAAACCGACTTTTATCAAACGGCAGTCGGCATAAGGAAGCAACAAGGAGTGCAAATGGAACGCGGGATGTTCAAGAGATATGACCGGAACCCCATTCTGACGGCTGACGCCCTGCCGAGCAAGGCGTATTATATCCTGAGCTTGATTTATGCTCTGTTCGGTGCAATTCTCGATTATAAAGAACCGTGGAAAGTTGTCGCCCGCAGCAAATATCCGCCGCTATTCCCGGAGACGCATTATGAACGCGAAGGCAGTGTGGCCAATGTGGTCTTCACCTGTATCGAACTGGCCGAAGCGCGACTGGGCGATATTGTGAAAGCGTGTTACGCCGATTATCAATATATGTTATCAACACCCCTAATGGAGGAAAAGTAAATGAAAAGAAAGAATTTTACACTTATCGAGCTTCTGGTGGTGATTGCCATCATTGCGATTCTGGCCTCGCTGCTGTTGCCGACTCTGAGCAAGGCGCAGAATGTGGCCAAAAGCATCAAATGCATCAACAATCTCAAACAACTGGGACTCGCCGCCAATATGTATTCCGGCGACTTCAACGATTACTGCGTCTATGCCTGCGACGCGGACTACTGGAACAGCTATAAGACGGTTTGGTCCAGCCGGTTGTCGGAATACAAGTATATCTCGTCCGGGACCAATACCATCCTGCAGTGTCCCAGCGAACGGGTTCGTTCCAACGTTATCAATCAGCTGAGTCCTTCCTGGAGTACTGCTTACAATTACTCCTTCAAAAGTCTCAGCTACGGGTTGAACTGGTGTTCGTTCGGCCAGCGGCTGAGTTCCGGAGTTCGTCCGGTGAAAATGAGCCAGATGGTGGCGCACGGAGCCAACAGCGATCTGATCTATTTTGCCGATACGCTTCCCAGTATGGACGGCATCTCGGGAGCGTCTTCCGGAATCAGCGGCGGCAGCGGCTGGATTTTCGAATTCACCAGTTCGGGTATCTATCCGTATGCGTCCCGCGGCGGTGCCAATATGGCGGCGCGGCATGACAAGAAAGTCAACGTGGCGCACTTCGACGGCCACGCGCAGAGCTATCGCTACACGGACATTCTGGTCAATGTCACCCGCCTCGACGGCTACGGCATTCCGACCGATTTGCTCCATTTCTATCTGCCGACCAATTCCAACGGTACTTGGTATCGTCCGTAATTTTCAATCCATTCAGTCAAAGGTCATGTCATGTCATTGCTTGCCAGAATTGTCATGTTCGCCGCCGCATTCGCCGCCGTTACGGTATCCGCCTCCGTCCTGACTCCCTCGGGGACGCCGGGACCGGAAATCACGCTCGCCGTCCAGGGCAAGGCCACGGCGGTTATCGCGGTGCCGGAAAAACCCAGTGCGCTGGAACAGCAAGCCGCGGAAGAACTCCGCCAGGGATTGAAGCGCATCACCGGCGCCGATTTTGTCATCCGGCAGGGCGCCTCCGCCCAGTCGCCGGCAATCTGCCTTCGCACCGTCGAGGCGGACGCCCCGGCGGGACTCCAGCCGGACGGCTATTCCGTGGCGGTCAAAGACGGCAATCTTATTCTGACCGGCGGCCGGGGTCAGGGCGTGATGAACGCCGTGCTGGCCCTGCTGGAAGAAGACCTGGGTTGCCGCTGGTTCGGGCATTACTACGACTACTATCCGCACCGCCCGGAATTGCGAATTCGTCCGGTAATCCGGGTGGACAACCCCGCTTTTTCCTGGCGCAATCCTTTCACCTATCTATCCTACAACGCGGAGTTCTGCCGTCGCAACCGGATTGCCCGCGACGACGGTTTCGGTTTTTTGCCCGGCTGGTTCTGCCACACCTATGAAAAGATCTACTCCTCGCAAAATTTTCAGGAACACCCCGAATATTTCATGATGGACGCCAAAGGACAGCGGGATTCCCATCAGCTGTGCCCATCCAATCCGACGGTCCGGCAGCTGGCGATTGCCGCCGTCCGGAAAGTCCTTGCGAAAAATCACGATCCGAAGAAACGCCTGGTCTGCGTTGCCGAAAACGATACCCCCATCTATTGCAGCTGTCCGACTTGCCGCCGAACCATCGCCGCGCACGGCAATGCCACCGTGGCCCCGCATCTGGAGCTGGTCAAGGCCGTGGCCGATGCCATTCGCCCGGATTACCCCGACTATCGGATTGTTTTCATCTGCTACCACCAGACCCAGAAACCGCCGACCGGCATGACGTTGCCGGACAATGTGATTCCCTGGTTCTGCATGACTTCGTCGGATAACCACCCGCTGGTCGAGCTCTCCCGGGACCGGGAAGTCGCGGACAACCTGCGCGGCTGGACCCGGCTCGGTTCCCAGGTCATGATCTGGGACTACATTGTAGACTTCCAGAATTATTTCATGCCGTATCCGTCTTTCGACAGTACCGCCGATAACCTCAAAATCTATCGGCAGGACGGCTGTCGCGGCATCATGTTGCAGGGGCGTCGCGAAAGCGCGGGCGGGGATCGCCCGGAAATGCGGGCTTGGGTCATGGCCAAACTGCTGTGGAACCCCGACCGGGATCTTCATGAACTGATGCGCGACTTCAATCGCGGCGTCTATGGCCCCGCCGCCCCCTATCTGGACCAGTACGACGCCCTCATTCGTCAGGCCGGAAAAGAGGGCAAGACCATTCCGCAGAAATATCGGCTGTCCGACTTCATCCGGCAGGCGCAAAAGTTGTTCGACAACGGCCGTCAGGCATTGATTCAGGCGCATCGTCAGGACCTGCTTCCTCGGCTGGAATTGGCGCAACTGCCGATCGTGACGCTGGATCTGGACCGGTTGACGGCGCAATCGAAAAGTTCTCCCGCCGATCTGCAGCGGGTTGCTCAGTTGCTGGACTTTTTGAGTCGGGTTTCCGTACGGGAGCACGTCACCAGCTACAATGAACGTAACACCATGGCCAAATACCTTGCCGACCATCAAATCTGGTTGGACAGCCGGTCCGGCAAAGGCGCCTTGACGATTACGCCGAAGGAACTCGTCTGCTACCGCGAACTCGGGGCCGAAGCGGTCAGTGACCCGCGATTCACCGAATGGAAGCCGATCCGGCAGCGCGGCAATAATACCTGGTCGATTCAGTGGGATATTCCCGAGCAGAGTTTGAAGCCGAAGACCCGATACCAGCTTCGGGCTCTGCTTCGGGTCGAAGCGGCGGCGCCGTCCGGGGACGTCTGGATCGGCGGAATTTATGATAATCGTGCGAAAAGCAGTTTCGTCAAGTACGCCATTCCCGGCAGCCGGCTGTCGGCGACGGAATACCGCTGGGTCGATCTGGGCGCGCCGTTCGTTCCCCGTCCGGACTCCTATCTCTGGTGTGCCGCCGTCAAAAAGCCGGGGCCGCCCGCTCAGGTTTTCCTCGCCAAGCTGGAGCTGGTACCAGTTCGCTAATATGCGGACGCCAACAGATTCCTTTCCGTCCCATCCTTTACCATGCGACCATGGTTGCGGTTGCTGAAATAATGGTTTGGCGACCGTCCTGGCTGGTAAAATATTTCCAACCAAGGAAAAAATGAGGAGTTTATAACAATCGGCTTTGAATTTTGTAAAAAAGTTCGTATATTCATTAAGATTAAACTTTTTCAGTCGTTTAACATCATCATAAAATTTCTTGTTACGGAGGATTTGGATGAAGGTGAATATCAGCCGCGTCGGCGCCGGCGCTTTTGCATTGTTGCTGTCGGCGGGGTTTCTTGTTAGTACTGGTTGCTCAAGTTCCAAGGTTTTGGAACAGCGTCCTTACATTCCGGCACCCGGTGAAACCGACAGTTCGCTGGCGGTCGAACCGACGGCTCCCGGCGCCCAGATTAAAAACGCCCAGGTCCCGGTGGAAGCGCCTGCTCAGCCGATCGACGTAAACAAGCCGGTCATCTCCGATAATCCGTCGCCGGTGACTTCTCCGACTCCGACCGGGCCGGTCCAGTTGACCAAGAATCAGCCGAGCAATCCGTCGTTGCAGTCGGTTTACACGGTTCAGCGTGGCGATTCGCTGTGGAAAATCGGCCACAAGTTCGGCATGAGCGCTTCCGAACTGGCTTCCTATAACGGCATTCCGGAAACCAAGGCGCTGGTGGTCGGTCAGACGGTCAAGATTCCGGTCAGCGCCAAATCCACCGGCAAAGGCCATGTGTTGAACACGGTTGCGGCGGAAGCGGGTACCGAAGCGTTGCCGGCTCTGCCGAACGTTCCGGCGGCCAAGGAAACGGCGGCTCCGGCGGCGGCCAAAGAAGCTCCGGCGGTCAATCCTTATCCGCCGTTCGTCCCGAAAAAGACCACTCCGATCTATTCCCATAATAAAGGGGAAAAAAAAGTAGCCAAGCATTCTAAATCCGCCGCCAAGTACGGTAAAGCCGTGAAAACCGGCAAAGCCGAAGTTTCCGAAAGTTCGGAAAAAGCCGAAAGTGCGGTAGCCGGCAAGGAAACGTCTTATACGGTTCAGAAAGGTGATTTCTGGGCTCGGATCGCCAAGAAATTCCATGTCAGCGTCGCGGATTTGACTGCTGCCAATAACAAAAAATCTTCGGATCGGCTCCGGGCCGGCCAGAAATTGACCATCCCCGGCAAGAAAGCCGGTAAAGCGGCCAAGGCCGGCAAGGAAACGAAAGAAGCCAAAGAAGAAACCGATTCGCTCGTCAACGATGTCGATGTCGATACCGCTACGGCGGAAAAGGCCGAAGCGCCCGCCAAGGGCAAAAAAGGCAAGAAGGGCGCGAAAGTTGAAAAGTCGGAAACCGATGCGGAAGAAACTGCCACGCCGGTTGAAACCACTCCGAGCCCGGCTCCGAAGGGTGATAAAGTCGGTGCCGCTCCTGCCGTCGACAAGACGGCTGGCGCCGATCTCGATGCCGATGCGGTGAAAACCCGCAATGTGGAAGTTACCGAAGATTGTACCATCGAACAGTTTGCCGCCAAGCAAGGCGTGAAACCGGAAGAAGTCCGGAAGCACAACCCGGAAATCGGCGCGGAAGGCAAACTCAAGAAGGGTGACATCATCACCATTCCCGAATAAGAATCGGCCTTTTGTTGAAAGTAATTCCTCCGACCCGGACGAAGTTGATTCGCCCGGGTTTTTTTATTGCTTTTGGGGGAATGGCGACCGGCCGGTCGCGGTAAAGACGGCGAAGCGCGGGTTACTTCAGCGCGGTCAATATGGCGGCCGCCAATTGCCGCATATCATCCTTGCCATAGCGGGAATCCACCGGCAGGGAAAGCAATTCGTCATAGAGCGGCTGCGTCGACAATTCCGGGTGGGCGGGTCGCGGCCAGTGGACCGGCAAAAAGAAGCGTTGCTCGGCCAGTTGCCGGCGCACCGTATCGCGCCGGCCGGGAGGCAGCCGCAACGGCAGAAAGCACGGAAAATCCGGTGCCAGAGGCACGGCCCAAGGGGCCAGCTCTTGTTGCAGATATTGCAGGTTGACCGTAGCGGCAGCGCGATGGCGCGGCAGTTCGGACAGAAACGTCATGACGGCGTCCATTGCCGTGGTTGAGGGGCGAAACATTTGTTGCTGGCGATCCAACTTGGTTTCACCATCGGCGAACAACCGCAAATATTCTTCCTCCCGACCTTGTCCGGTCCGCAAAAATTCCGCCTTTAGCCGCCGTCCGTCGGCCTTGGTCAGGGCATAAGGGGCGGACTCCGGACGGAGCAGACGGGATGGCAGCGGGAAAGTGGCCATGACCAGACTGCCGTCCCCGGCGGGCGTGATTTTCCGGAAACTGGTATAACCGGCCCAGCACGTAAGCCGTTCCGGCGGGGACAGGAGCGGAAGGAAGACGCCGTCTTCCACCACCGGCAGGTCGGACGGCCAATCCGGCGGCAAAGTCGGACGAACGCCGAAGTAATCGATCTGATACCAGGCTTCGTCGGCGTGCGGGCGAATGGACGGATCGACCGTCAGGTCCGGGCGGAGGTGATAAAACCGATAGGAAATGTTCAGCCGGTCGAAGACCTGAAGAATCGACGAACAGAGAAAGTCCGGCAACAGAAACCGCCGTCCCCGCAACGCGTCGCTTTGCAGCAGCAGCGCCAGCGACGACCGGCCGGAGTCGGTCAGTACCCCGGATTCCGGTATATTCGAAGCCATTTCACCGCCCATCAGCCGCATCGGAGTCGTCTCCTGAGGACGGGGCATCCGCCCCGTGCCGGGTTAATAACGGTATTTAAGATAATAATTCCGATATTTTTCCTGCCGGTCGGGATGCGCGGTTTCCCACGCTGCGCACAACTGGCGATAGAGCTCGGGTTCATGGGCCTTGAACCCGATGTTGAACCGTCCGCGGAGCGGTGAAAATCCCGCTTTGAACCGCATCAGCGAATCGTTTACCATCTTGCCGCCGCCGAGATGCAACTGCCGGGCGCCGGCGTCGATCGCCGTCCGGGCGGCATAGTCGAGCAGGGCGTTGGTGGCGGCCAGCTGCGGATAGTCCGGATTGCGGGCGGAGAGATGGTAATGGGCGTAATCGCCGTGAAGCATCAGCAATTGCGCCGCCACCACCTGATCCTGCCACACGGCTTCCAGCAGCAGGCACCGGCCTTCCTCCGGTTTGAGGTCCCGGAGCCGGGCAAAATAATCGTCATCGAAATAGTATCCGGCATCGGCGCCGCAGTGATCCATGGTCTGCCAGTAGAGGCGGCGGAATCCGAGCCAGTCGGACCCGATTCGGCAGGTGACGCCGTTCTTCTGCGCTTTCCGGATCATATTGCGGTTTTTGGCGTCATAGGAATGCTGCCAGACCGAATCGTAGCCGACGCTGAGATCAATAAATACGGTATCTTGAATGTAGCGGATTTCGAGTTGTTCCGCGGAAAATTTTTCATTTTCCAGCAGCGGATGGAAGCGCGTCAATTCGACGGCAATCCGCCGGTCGCGGCAGAACCGTTCGAAAGCCTGATGAAAACCGGCGATAAAACGCGGATCATAACTGGAGGCGGCAACCCCGCCGTAGCCATAAAAACCTTCCATATCGTAATAACCGTTCGCCGCCGGGAGCAGTTGGAGGGGGTCCAGGGGGCGCAGACAGAACGGATAGAGGGCACAGTCGTGGCCGTCGGTATAATACCATGCGCAGACCTCTCCGGTGCTGCCGGCGGCATGACAATAGGCCGGGGAAAAATAGATATCCTGTTGTTGACGAGGCAATGCAGCCAACAATTTCATCCATTGCTCCCGGTCCGCCCAGGTTAGCAATCGATCGTCCATAACCCGCTTCTCAGTATTGATGTAAAGTTAACAATATCAGTAAAGGAGACTATAGCATTCGTTTAACCGATTTACAACAATTGCCGTGTTTGGGCGCTGTGTTTTTCCGGAAAGGATGATGTCGCTGACCCCGGCGACACGATTGCGGGAATCGGTAGTGTTGCAATATTGCAACACTACCGGGTTAACGAGACAAACCCACTATGAATACCTGGTCTTTCGAGGGTCGGCAGGGATTATTTTTTACTGGCGGCCGGACACGGCAACAAGGGCGCATTGGCTTTCAGTTTGATGATCGCGGTGAAAATCTGATCGTTTTCCTGCGCCATTGCCCGGGCGGCCGAATCATCCGGCTGCAAAGACTGGGAATAGCGCAACCAGGAACGGGCTTCGGCCGGATGGCCGATCAGCAACAGCGCTCTGGCATAAGCTTCGGCGCAGGAGGCCCGGAGGGACGGCTCGGTGCCGGCCGGAAGTTGTTTCCAGGCGTTGCCGGTGATTTCCAGCAGCAACTCGGGCGACTGAAGCCGGAACGGCATCCGGTTGAGAATAAACCAGGCCAACTGGTTAAGCACTTCCGGCTGGCGGCGGAACTGGAGCGAAGCGGCAGCCAGCGTCCGGCGGAAATCGGCGGCGGAACTGCCGGCGCGGAGCTGAAGCTCCAGTTTCAGCATCTGGAGTCGAACCCAGTCGCTGTTGTCGGCCAGTAACTTGTCCACGAATTTGAGCGCTTCCGCCGGTTGGTTGCGGGTTTCGTAGACAAAGAGCGCCGCGCGCAGGGCGACGCCGCAATGGGGATCGATGTCGAGCAGATTGGACGCATGACGCAAAACGGCATCGGTATCGCCGACCTGGAGGGAGAGCAGGAGTTTTTGCCGGTCCGGGGTCAATTTCTTTTCTTTGCTCAGACGGAAATTACCGGCGGCCAGCTGTTCCATGAAGTCGGGGAAATCGACCGGTTCGCCGTTCCAGATCACTACTTTATCGACGTTGACGACAAAAATACGAGGGATGATGGTATCGGCGCCGAGGTAGGCCTTGAAAATCCGGTCGTTGGCGTCGTCCTGTAAAAAACTGAACGGATATTCGGGCTTGCCGCTGAGGAATTTGGTAATCTGGTCGGTCGAGTCGCGGGTGATGGCGGCCACGCGGAGGCCGGGATATTTTTTCTGGGCGGCGGCGACGGTTTCCAGCGCGTTGTCGCTACCGGCCGACCAAGCGCCCCAGAACAGTAGCGCGATGTATTCTTCCGGATGAAAATCCCGGTTGGTGTCAATACGTTCCGCCAGAGACGGCAGCGAGGTTTCTTCGCCTTTTACCCAGCCGCGGCGCGGCAACGCCACCGCTTTGTCTCCCGGTTCCAACGCGGCGGCAAAGCCGGTTCCGGCACTCAACATCACGGCCGACAAAAGGCCCAGCAGAACTCTTTTCATAAGGTATCCCTCGACTGAAATTACCGGTTCGACGAACGGTTTTAACCTATCCCGGTTCCGGCGATTGTCAACCGGTCACTTGGCCAACTGGAGGATCGGCAGGTAGACATGATTGGCGGGGATGTTGATCGGGTCGAGCGAGGATTTCATGCCGAAACTGTTCTGCATGACGTCGTCGAAGACGGTCCGGTTGATGGAACTGTTGGTAGTCCGCTGGGTGTTGAGGGTGTAGACGATGTCGCCGTCGTAACTGCCGGTGCCTTCCACCAGGGCGGCGTGCCGGATATAGAAGTCGGTATATTTCATTTCCACCGTGAAATTGTGCGGCGCGTCGGCAATGGGTACTTCGTTGGCGGCGATAAAATGTTTTTTCGAGCTGTAGATGTCGAAATGATTGGAGACGGCGGTATTGAGCGCGGCATTATAGGAGTCGCCGATGGTATCGGCATCGGTGACGGCGCTGTCGTGGATGGTAAAGGGAATGTGATAGGGATCGCTGGAATCGCCGGTCAAGTCGAGATAGAAATTGCCGTAATTCCACCCGACGATGTTTTGACCGGCGTAACTGTCGTAATCGGCATTGTTGTCGGAGTTATACTGACTGCCGGCTTCCGCCGCGCCGAGCACTTCCGCCGAGCGGCGGGACGCGAGCAGATATTTTATCCCGTTGATGCCGTACCCGGAGACGTAAATCAGCGCGATGAAAAAGCAGAACACGGCGGCCGCGCCGATGACCAGTTCGACGAGGATCTGCCCCGAAGCCGAATGTTTGCGCATAATCGAATTTTCCTTACATAATGTCGACGCTGCCGTCACCGGAATGAGACGGACAGGAGTGGTCGTTCAGCCAGTCGCGTCCGTAATCGCGGAAGTCGACCTCGGTGTAAATGACCGCGCCGGTACTGTCGGTGACGTTGTTGCCGTCGGCATCTTTCACCGGGTATTTGTAGTTGAGTTCGCTGCTGCACAAAATCTGGAGCGCCGTAATGTATTGGGAGAAGGCGGACGGTACGGTGAGACTGGACGGCAGATTTTCGATGTCGGTGATCTGGCTGCCGTTTTGCGCCAGCCAGATCAGAAATGCTTCATAGCGGGGCGAGCGGGATTTGATATTGGTCGTGTACATCCGGAACGGGACCAGGGCGACTTTGGTAAAGATCGGCAGTACGATGGTAAGACTCTGCGGCTGAAGTTTATCGGCAAACGGCTTGGCGGCGGCATAGGCGGTGGTATGGACCGTTCGCCGGATGGCGTCGCCGGAACTGTCGTAATGGGTGATGGTCAGCGCGGCCGGTTTACTATGCTTGGCGGTGAAAAAGTTACGGACGCTCAACGCGCCGTAAGAGCTGCCTTCGCTGCCGGCGCCCAACAGGTCGCCGGTACTGGTATGGGCATTGGTCGGCTTGAAATTCATCAGCAAGGCGAAATCCTGCTGGCAGACGGCCGGCGAAATCGCCCCGCCGCATTTGGCCGCATCGAGCAGGTCGCGGCGGAGAATGCCGGAAGTATAATGAGAATCGGAATAAGAATTGTTCCAATGGTCGTCCGGGGTATCGCTCCAATTGGAATTGTAAGCGGCAAAATGAACCTTGTCCAGAACGTTGTTGACGGTCCAGCCGTTTTGGGCGGCCAGAACCGTCAACTCGGTTTTAATCGTGGAGGAAGTGGAAGAACTCAACGCGGTGTTCGGAATCTGGAGCTCCAGCGAAAGCGCGCTGCTTTGGCCCGCTTTATTGTGCGGATAGACTTTGACACTCTGCTGCCAGCCGGACAGCCAGTAACTGTCGTCCATGTTGAGGATACCATGCAACCGGCAGAAATTGGATGACAAAACCGCCAGCAGGGTTTCTTCGTTGCCCAGCCACGACGGTTCCACGACCAGGTCGGGAAGCATGCTGGCGGCGGGGCCGTTGGCGTAAATCGACTGCAACAACTGGTCGGCATACGGAGTTCGCCAGTCGCCCCAGCAGTTATTGGTGGCCAGGTTGGCGTCGACGGTATCGCGGTCGGTGGCGGTGTCGATGGCGCTGATTTCATAGGCCAGCCGGACTTTTTCATCGTCGTTGACGGTGATGCTGTTGTTTTTGGCGGCCTGCTGGGCGGCGCCGTAACCGATCAGAGGGCCGATGGTGGCGATGCGAAATTGCAGATTGGAGAGACTCTGGTCGGCATCGACGACCTGCTCGTCCTCATCGGTGTTGGTGCTGTAGTTGTAAAGCAGGGTGGTGGCTTTGATCAGATTGATGTCGCCGACGAGGTTGAGGCTTTTCATCTGCCATTCGGCGCCGGTAAGGGCGGCGGCGTCGGCGGCGGCCTGAATCTTGATTTTGCTGCGGACCGTAGTTTGCAGGTCGACGGTGAGCAGAATGGCCACGACCAGCAACAGCATGGCGATCATGGCCACGATCAGCACATAACCGTTTTCCCGTTGTTTTCGCTTCATGGTGTCCGCTCTCCGCAAAGTTAAGGCTCCAGGTAGGCCTGGGCGTGATCTTGAAGGTCTACCGTTCCGGCGGTTGGATTATAAGTTTGGGCGTCGTCCGATTTGACGAAATATTTTCCGGCCGGATCGTAGGGCAGAAACGGATAGTTGACAAATTTCACTTCCGAAGAGACGAAACTGTTGTTGCTGTAACTGGTATCGATATTTTCACTGGTAGAAACGTTCAGCCAGGTATCGGTTTTGTTGTTGTAACCGGACCAGTATTTGAACATGACGCCGAAAACGCCGGAGGTGCTGGAACTGTCGGTACCCCAGCGGCTGTAGTCGTAGGCGCGTTCGTTGACGTCGTACCAGTCGGCCAGCGGCGGGGCGGGATGGGCCGAAATGTCCTTCCCGGCGACGCCGGCGGTGGCCAGCCGGGTCTTTTTGTCGATGACACTGTCGTTATAGCCGAGCGAGCGAGCGCGGGCCGCAATGTAGGAGGCATAGTCCGACATCATTCGGGTGGACCCCATCAGAAAAATATCCAGAATGGCCAGCAGAAAGAAAAAGAAGAAAAAAAAGCAGAGCATCATTTCCAGGATGGACTGTCCGGATTCCGCAGTCTTCCCGGCGGGAACGGCCGGCGCACCGTTTCCGGTACGCGGAGCAATCTTCCGCCCGTTCGCCATCATGATGCGAATCAGTTGTTTTCGTCGGTCAGATCGTCGACGCTGCCTTGGCCGGCGCCTTTCAACTTGGCCTTGGCTTTGGCGCCGTCGTCGTCGGAATAGTCGGTGGAGTCGCCGCCGAACACCTGGGTAACGGTATTGATGGCATTCTTCAGCCGGCCGCTGAACGCGCCCAGCACGACAATACAGGAAATGGCCACGATCACGATAATCAGAATGTATTCCACCAGTGTCTGTCTCTGACTCTTAAAACGGCGTTTCATTTTGACATTCTCCCTGCTTGGAGGTTTTTGAAAATACCCTTGCTATCAATCATTACCCGCTTGCCCGGTCAATCTTACAGATCGACGCCGGCCCATGAGATCATCCGCCATCCGTATTCGGTAAATATCGCCAGCAACAGCCCCAGTAAAAGAATGACGCCGAAAAACAACAGCAACACCACGGCGTATTCCGTTGTCACCTGACCGCGGCATGTTCCTGCTTTCTGATTTGCCGTCGGGATGATTTTCATGCGTTCTCCCCGACGCTCCGGCATCAGCACCCGGGCCTTCTGCCTTTGCGTTCGATAATCTCATTTTGAGCGTTCAGCACCACGATGGTCGGTTCGACCACCTTGGCTTCGGCTTCGTCCAGCAAACTGAACGCCATGATCGTCACCGTGTCGCCGGGTTTTCCCCGATGGGCGGCCGGACCGTTGAGACAAAATACCTTGCTGCCGGGAGCCCCGGGGATCGCATACGTTTCCAGCCGCTCCCCGTTGTTGCGGTTTACTACCAGAATCTTTTCATAAGGAAGAATTCCGGCTTCCTTGAGAATCAACGGGTCGATTTCCAAACTGCCTTCATAGTCGAGTTCGCAGGAGGTCAGTCGGGCAGTATGAATCTTCCCGGTCAACATCACTTTCTTCACAGCTTTTACGCTCCTCACATTAGTAAATACGCGCACCACATATACTTTATTACTGAAACCGGGAAAAGAAAAGCTTTTTTCCCGGAATCGCCGGGATTATCCGGAAAAGCACGCGAAAAGACGAGGGCTCATCGCGGAACCGCGGGGAAGACACGGGGCGCTTTGGCAGAAGCGCCCCATTTCTTCCCCGCACCCCAACTTTGATCCCGCAAAATTTTTATTTTTTTCTCAACTTGTACAGCAAGTTGAGAAAGAGACGAAAAAGGGTTGTAACCATAAAAAGATGTCCGCGTTGAGATTAAGTTTGGGAATTGGGGCGCTTGCCGTCAGACGAAATCTTATGTTACAAAAACATCAGAATTTTTCCCAAAAACGTTTGGGAGGAGGGTTGCAAGGGGGAACCCGAAACGGTTCGGGTTTCCCCTGCGAACATAGTTATGTTCCGCGGGGTCTAGGGGCGGCCGTCTCTGGTGATTTGCCGCCGGGGGCTCCCCGGGCGCGGTGCAGCGGCGAAACGCTGCTCGCCGTCAGACGAAATCTTATGTTACAGAAACAAGTGTGACACGACACGAGTCCTTATTTTGAGGTAAAAAATGGCAAGGGTTGAAGAATTTTATCCGTCGGCCTTGACTGTGGCCGGCAGCGACAGCGGCGGGGGCGCCGGCATTCAAGCCGACCTCCGGACTTTTTCCACGTTCGGCGTTTATGGCTGTAGCGCCATTACCGCGGTGACGTCCCAAAATCCGTTCGCCGTAACCCGGATCGATTATCTGCCGGGGGCGGCGGTTACTGCTCAGATCGACGCCGTGACGTCCCGTTTTGCCTTACGGGCAGTCAAGACCGGTATGCAGGGAACGGCGGAAGCGGTGGCGGCAACGGCGGCGGCACTGGCAAAGATTTCGTGTGTTAAAATTATCGATCCGGTGATGGTGGCGACCAGCGGCGCCCGGCTGCTTCAGGAAGACGCCGTGGCGGCGGTACTGGATAAACTGCTGCCGGTAGCGGACTGGGTTACGCCCAACCTGCCGGAAGCCGAAATCCTGTCCGGCCGGAAGATTCGGTCGCTGGCCGAGATGGCGGAGGCCGGGCGGGCCTGCGCCGACCGCTGGCATTGCAGTTTCATCGTCAAAGGCGGCCATCTGGCGGCGGCCGACGGCGTGATGACCGATGTGGTGATTCACGACGGCAAAACGCTGGCGTTGACTTCGCCGGTGCTGGAGGGGAGTCTGGCGACGCACGGCACCGGGTGTACGTTCAGCGCGGCGCTGGCGGCGGCGTTCGCGGTGGGGCAGTCCTGGAAGGAAGCGCT
>Ga0183095_10024_pt2 | contig 73428 bp, 64 predicted proteins | sample BioMet4_FD_130346 | JGI IMG/M metagenome (GOLD analysis project Ga0183095, IMG submission 130346) | Microbial communities from bioreactor (seeded with sewage sludge) at LBNL, California, USA - Biofuel metagenome 4 (v2) (version 3) | ecosystem: Engineered > Bioreactor > Anaerobic > Unclassified ... | reverse complement strand
TAGAACTTCTTTTTTACAATGAAATGACGACTGATCAATTAAGACAAATCATCATTTCCGCGGCTGCATAACCCCATCAAAGATTAGAGGGGACTTTTTTAAATCCCCGTGAGAAATTACATTACCACAAAAAAAAGTGAGGAATCGTTCCTCACTCTTCTTCGTGGATTTTCTGAATGATCTCGTCAATATGCCGTCCGTTCTCTGCGGAGCGATCAATCTCAAACGTCAATTCCGGTGTCCTGCGGATATCAAGCTGCTTGGACAGCTCCGTACGGATATAGCCGCGGGCTCTGTTCAAGGCTCTGAGACCTGCCTGTGAACGCTCTTCCTTCCCCAGAAATGTGACATATACTGTCGCATAGCTGTGGTCATCGGAAACCTTGACATCCGTGATCGTCGCAAAGCCGACGTCCGGATCCTTCAGATCGAACTGGACAATATCAGATACATCCTTGCGGATGATCCCTTCCAGCCTTTTCTGCTTGATGCTGCCAGCCATAGATCAGCCCTCCTGCGGAACTTCCTGTTCCTGATAAGCTTCGATCGTGTCGCCGACCTTAATGTCGTTGTAGTTTGCAATCGTGATGCCGCACTCGTAGCCGCTCGTCACTTCCTTGACATCATCCTTGAAGCGGCGCAGAGAGCCAAGCTTGCCGGTATATACGACGATGCTGTCGCGGATCAGACGCACACCGCATCCGGAAGTCAGCTTGCCATCAGTGACCTTGCAGCCGCCGATCGTGCCAACCTTTGAAACTTTATAGGTCTGCGTAACATCAGCCTGGCCGATGACAACTTCCTGATATACCGGAGCGAGCATGCCCTTCATGGCATTCTCCATCTCTTCGGTAATCTTGTAGATAATATCATGCAGGCGAATCTCGACGCCGGCATCTGCGGCCTTCTTGCGGATGGTCGCATCCGGGCGGACATTGAAGCCGATGATCATTGCCTTGGATGCATCTGCAAGCATGATATCAGACTCGCTGATCGCGCCGGCAGTGCTGTGGATTACATTCAGCTTGACACCCTTGACATCGAGCTTCTCGAGAGCAGACTTGACTGCCTCGGCAGAGCCCTGGACATCTGCTTTGATGATAATCGGAATCTCCTGAATCTCGCCGGCTTCAATCTGCTTGGAAAGGTCTTCCAGAGAGAGCGCAGAAGTGGTACGGCGCTGCAGCTCAATGCGCTTGCGGTTGCGGCGGTCAGCAATTGCTCTAGCTTCCTTCTCACTGTCATAGGCCCGGAACAGATCGCCGGCTTCAGGTACATCATTCAGGCCGATAATCTCAACCGGGCAGCTTGGCCCGGCGGAAGCAAGCTCCTTGCCGTCTTCATCTGTCATTCTGCGGATGCGTCCGTAGCAGCTTCCGACAACAACTGGATCGCCATGATGCAGCGTTCCATTCTGGATCAGAAGAGTAGCGACAGGGCCTCTGCCCTTATCAAGCTTTGCCTCGATCACAGTTCCGGTTGCCAGACGCTTTGCATTTGCCTTCAGCTCCTTGACATCAGCTACGGTCAGGATTGTCTCAAGAAGCTCCTTGATGCCGGTTCCCTGCTTTGCAGAGGTCGGTACAAAGATAGTATCTCCGCCCCATTCCTCTGGCATGATGCCAAGCTCAGCGAGCTCATTCTTGACACGTTCCGGATTTGCGGCCGGCTTGTCAATCTTGTTAACGGCAATGATCATCGGCACATTTGCTGCCTTGGCATGATCGATTGCCTCACGTGTCTGCGGCATGACGCCGTCATCTGCGGCTACGACAATAACCGCGATATCAGTGACCTTGGCGCCGCGTGCACGCATGGCCGTGAATGCCTCGTGGCCCGGGGTATCCAGGAATGTAACCTTGCGGGTTCCGACCTTTACCTGATAAGCACCGATTGCCTGCGTAATGCCGCCAGCCTCGCCGGCAGCTACCTTGGTCTTGCGGATTGCATCCAGCAGGGTTGTCTTGCCATGATCGACATGTCCCATGACAGTGACAATCGGAGGACGCTCTTTCAGAAGCCGATCATCATCAGGCTCCTCATCTTCAAGACTGTCTTCTTCCTTCTCTGCTACTTTAGTCGGCTCGATGTCATATTCAAGGCATACGGTATCGACCATGTCATCATCCAGTGTGCTGTTGATGGTGACCATCTTTCCATCAAGAAAAAGGACCTTGATGATATCGCTTGCCGTGCGTCCGCACTTCTTGGCAAGCTCTCCTACTGTGATTCCCTCTGTATATTGGATGGCATGGATATCAGGAGCTTTCTTTGCAGGAGCAGGCTGAAATCCTCCGCGGCTGCTGCCATGGCTGTTATTCGTGCGGCGGCGTGTATTTCCTGCCGGCTTCTTGTATCCTGTCTTCTTCTTTTCAGGCATTTGCTGATCCTCCTTCATATGGCTGAGGGCTGAAATGATCCCTCTTGCTGATCACTCTTTGCTCGCATCACCTCTGTTTAAATTTTATCTGGCCAGCTTACTCGCTGACTGCCTTCAGAATCTTCTCCCAGAACTCATCCGGGATCTTTACTTCCAGCGCCTTCTCAAGCGCCTTTGTCTTCTTTGCTTTTGCGACTGCTTCCGCATCCTTCTTCAGATATGCACCGCGCCCGTTAGCCTTGCCGGTAACATCTACTGACAGTTCGCCTTCCGGCGTTCTCACAATCCTCAGAAGCTGCTTCTTCGGCAGCTGCTCGCCGGTAGCGACGCAGCGCCGCATCGGGATTTTCTTTGGCATGGATTACTTGGCTTCCTCGTCGTCCTTGTAGTAGTCCTCGTATTCATCATAATCGATGTCATACTTGGACTCCTCTTCCTTCTCCTGCTGCGCTTCAATCTCCTTCAGTTCCTCTTCAGTATAGACAGGCTTGATATCTGCGTTTGCAAGCTTATCGGAGATCTGGTCCATCAGCTTCTTATTGGACACCTTGATCTCGTCCTCTTCAGACTTCTTCTTCTTGCGCTTGAACTTGTCAACCGGCTTAGCCTTTACCGGCGTGCTGCTGACCAGCTTCTCGAAGACAGAGACATAGTCATTCTTGTGCGCCATCTCTTCGAGATCTGCCTTGACACGGCGAGCCTTTGCTGCTGCCTCTGCCGCCTTCTTCTCTGCAGCTTCCTTCATAAGCTGAGCCTTCTCTTCCGCTTCCGCCTTGATTGCTTCCGCCTTTTCCTGTGCCATCTCAGCAGATGTCTCAGGCTTTACAGGTGCTTCTTCTGCCGGTGCAGCCTCTTCAGCCACAGCTTCAGGAGATGTCTCTGCCGGCTTTGCTTCTTCTGTCTTTACTTCCTCAGGCTTTGCAGCTTCCTGCTTCTGCTCCATTGCCATCTCATTGCGGATCTTCTCAGAGACCATTTCCTGCATCTCTTCCGGAATGACTTCATCAGATTCCTCGACAGCAGCAGGAGCATCCTTTGCCATCTTCTCCTGCAGTGCCTTGGCTGCCGCAAGACGCTTTTCCTCAGCGGCGCGTGCCTCAGTCTCAAGGCGCTCGATCTCAGCGCGCTCATGCTGCTTGCGAAGCTCTTCCTTGCGTACTTCTGCCTCAGCGACGAGCTGATCGAAATCCTTGCCCATCTCCTCGAGCTCTGCTCTGGTCTTGATATCAATCTTGTGGCCAGTCAGCTTTACGGCAAGGCGGGCATTCTTTCCCTTCTTGCCGATTGCAAGCGACAGCTGATCCTCTGCGACAACGACAAGCAGGCTCTTCTCATCTTCGCCTGGGAGAACAGCCTGAATCTCTGCCGGTGCCAGCGCGTTCTTTACAAGCTGCGTAATGTCATCATTCCACTGGAAGATATCGATCTTTTCGCCGTGGAGCTCTTCAATGATCTCCTGTACGCGGGCGCCGCGCTGTCCGATGCAGGCGCCGATCGGATCAACATCCTCATTATGGCTGTAGACAGCCATCTTTGTTCTTTCTCCTGCTTCGCGCGCAATCGCCTTGATCTCAACGACGCCCTGGAAAATCTCCGGGACTTCCTTCTCGAACAGGCGCTTTACCAGCATCGGATCTGCTCTTGATACAAGCACCTGAGAGCCCTTGGTATCCTTGTTGACCTCGGTGATGACAACGCGCAGGCGCTGTCCTTCTGTCAGGCGCTCACCCGGAATCTCCTGGGAGCGCGGCATCATGGCAACCGTCTTGCCAAGATTGATCAGCGTGAACTTGTCCTTGACGCTCTCGACAATGCCGATGACCATGTCATTCAGCTGATCGATATACTCGTCATAGACAGCGACCTTTTCTGCCTCGCGGATCTTCTGGCGCATGACATTCCTCGCAAGGGAAGCAGCAGCACGGCTCATGCCGTTGATCTCTACCTGACGGCGTACAACATCTCCGACCTTTGCATCCGGCTGATAGGTCTGGGCATCCTCGACGGACATCTCCAGCTCATCATCCTGAATATCATCTTCCTCGACAACGTTATAAAGCTGATAGATATCAATGGTTCCCTTCTTCTCATTGATCTCGGAAACGACATTGATATCATTCTCGTTGGCATCCTTCTTGTAGGCTTTGGCCATGGCTTCCTTGAGGGCGTCAAGCACGACTTCCTCAGGAATCTTGCGCTCTTCCTCAATTGCATTGAGCGCCTTGATCATGTCCTTGTACTTCAGTTCCATTTTCCTGTTCTCCTCTAAAATTTCACTGCCAGCCGCAGATACTCAATCTCCTCAGCTGATATTTCCGCGGTCTTTCTAGCCGCCTTTTCCCGATACTCAAGCTCAATCATTCCGTCCCTGAAGGACTTTACCGTGCCGGTGATCTCAATCATCTTCCGGTATGGATGCTTCAGCCGCATATATACATACGGCTCGCTCATATGCTTCAGCTCCTCCGGATCGCGGATCTCGCGCTCAGCGCCGGGGCTGCACACCTCCAGCGTATAGGCGGATGAGATCGCATTTGACTCATCCAGACAGTCAGACAGCTTCTCACTCACTTCCGCACAGGTATCCAGATCCATCGATCCATCTTCATGCATGATCGCTACCTGAAGCGTATGATCGCCTGCGTTCCATTTCAGCTCATACAATCGGACGCCGCATGTCTTCAGGACTGGCTCCATGAGTTCTTTCAGCTTGCCGGTATTTTCCATAGCCCTCCAAACAAGAATGAAGGAGAGCTCGCGCTCTCCCTGTTACACATGCAATATACCTTATTTTCATTTTGGTTTCAAGAGCAATTTAGCTGTGGTCTCCCGTTTTTTCATACTGCAGCAGACCGCGTGCACGCAGATCACGCTGCGGCAGCTCGAACATCCATGCGCTTCCGATCAGAATGAAGAACATGAACGAGGCATAGGTAGCTCCTGACCACGAGCTGATGATTCCGCAGACGACTGCATCGGCCACGACATCTGCTGCAAGATAGGCACGCAGCAGCTGCTGCGTATGCGGAGAAACTTGAAGCCTGGACTGGCAGTTTGGACAGGCCAGCACCTGCCTGGGCTGAAACGGATTTGTCCAGAGATCAGCGCCGCAGATCGGACACTTGATCTTCATAGCGAGAACAGCGACATCTGATTGCGCTCCTGCAGGCCGCTCAGGCAGCCGGTCTTCTCAAGCACCTGAATCATGTTCTTCGAGACCTGCGTGCGCCTGATGATGTCTTCCTTTGAGATGAATTCTCCGGCTTCACGGGCTTCAACGATGGAATTGGCGACGCCATTGCCCAGTCCATCCACGATATTGAATGGAGGAATGATCGTATGCACGTCAGAGGGATCAACCGTGAACTCAGTTGCCAATGACTTGTACAGATCCAGATTGCCGACCTTGTAGCCGCGGGCATACATTTCCTCCACGACTTCCAGCGTATTGAACAGTGCCTTCTCCTTATTGCTTACCGGATTTGCTGCATAGCGGTTTGCCATCCTTGAGGAGATATCCTGCATGCGGGCTCTCACAGCCTCAATGCCCTTGGTCATGGTCTCCAGCTCATAGGCATCGCAGCGAAGCGTCAGGAACTGGATATAGAAATTCCAAGGCTCATGAACCTTATACCAGGCAATGCGGATTGCCATGAGCACATAGGCTACCGCATGCGCCTTCGGGAACATATACTTGATCTTCTGGCAGGACTCGATATACCATTCCGGCACATCGTGCTCGCGCATCTTCTTCTCCTGATCCTCCGTCAGTCCCTTGCCGTGGCGGACATCCTCCATGATGCGGAATGCATCAATGGACTCCAGGTTCTTCTCCAGCAGATACGTCATGATATCATCACGGCATCCGATGACTTCCTCAAGCGGATGCCCCTGCTGCACCAGCACCTGTGCATTGCCAGCCCATACATCAGTTCCATGAGAAAGCCCTGAGATGATGACAAGATCGCTGAACTTATGCGGACGGGTCTCCTCAAGTACTTTCCGTGTAGTCCTTGTGCCGAATTCAGGCAGTCCCAGAGCGCCAGTCTCCTGATGATACACACGAGGATCTGTCTTCAGCGCATCGTCGCTGTAGAACAGGCTCAGCGTTTCGGGATCATTCATCGGTATGGTGGTCGGATCGGTCCTGGAGATATTGGTCAGAAGCCTCATTGCAGTTGGGTCGACATGGCCCAGAATATCAAACTTCAGGACATTGTCATGAATATCATGGAAGTCGTAGTGCGTTGTAAGCCATTCTGACTTCGGATCATTCGCGGGATACTGCACCGGGGTGAAGTCCTCTGCCTCATAGGCATCAGGAATAATGATTATGCCGCCCGGATGCTGACCGGTCGTGCGCTTGACGCTCTGGCAGCCCTTGGCAAGATAGTCCTTCATCGGCCTGCGCATATTCATGATATTCATCTTCTCGCAATAGCCGGATACATAGCCATATGCAGTCTTGTCTGCAACGGTTCCGATTGTGCCGGCTCTGAAGGCATGATCCGCGCCGAATACTTCCTTTGTGAAAGCATGCGCTCTGGCCTGGTACTGATCAGAGAAGTTCAGATCGATATCAGGGACCTTGTCGCCATGGAAGCCCAGGAAGGTCTCGAACGGGATGTTATGTCCATCGCCCTTCATCGTTGCGCCGCACTTCGGGCATTTCTTGTCAGGCAGATCAAATCCCGACTTCACTTCGGGATCATCGATCCATTCCGAATAATGGCAGGACGGGCAGAGATAATGCGGCTGCAGAGGATTGACTTCCGTGATGCCGGCCATGGTCGCCGTGAACGAAGACCCTACGCTGCCTCTTGAGCCGACTACATATCCATCTTCGTGAGATTTCTTGACGAGAAGATGAGAGATATAGTAATTGACGTAGTAGCCTGCGCCGATGATTGCCTTCAGCTCGCGGTCCAGGCGCGAGGAAACCTGCTCCGGTATCTTGCCCTCATATTCATACATCTCATGCTCGGTCCGGTAGCATACTTCCTCAAGCTTCTTGTCAGACCCCTCGATATGAGGCGGGAATGTGCCGCTCGGAACCGGCTGGATCTCATCGATCATGTCAAAGATTCGGTGCGGATTGTCAATGACGATCTCATGCACCAGCTGGGGATCATTCAGCCACTCGAACTCCTTCATCATCTCATCGGTCATGCGGATGTGCTGATCCGGGTTCTTCGTGCGCCAGCGCAGGTTGTCATCGCGGATATACAGCGGATGAGCAACGCCGCCGACGCCCTGGGCTGTGATATAGACATCGCGGAACCGCTTCTGCTCAGGCGAGCAGTAATGAGCATCGCTGGTTGCCACCACCGGAATATGAAGCTTCTGCGCCATGGCAATCATCCGCTTCTGGACATCCCTGATGCGGTCCATGCTCGGAACATTGCCCATGGCAACATAGGCTGAATAGTTGCCGAGCGGCTGCAGTTCAATATAGTCGTACCACATCATATGCTGCTCAAGTCGGGCATCATCGCCGTTGCAGGCAAGCTCAAAGAGATCGTTATTGTAGCAGGCAGATCCGATCAGCAGATCCTTGCGGACCTTGTCAATGGAAGAGCGCAGCATTCTCGGCTCAGCCGTGACTTCAGCACCATCCTTCCCGGATGCCTTGCCGGTGACTGCAAGCGTCTTCGTATTTGATTCCGTGATCAGCTTGTAGAGCGCCTTCAGTCCGGTCTTGTTGCGGATGATCAGATTCACGTGGCTGCGTCTGACCTTGCGGTAGGTCTCGTCATCCTGCGTCTTCTCCTGAAGATCACGGATGGTATGAACATCCTTCTGCGAGGCATCCTTCAGCAGGCAGCCGAATACACCTGCCAGTGCCTCGGCATCATAATCCGCGCGGTGTGCTACTTCCTCATCATAGGCAACATGATAATAGCGCGAGATATTGCCGAGCCTGTAGGTACGGCGGTCGGGCAGGATTGCCCTGGCAAGATCCAGCGTATCAATGACGCAGTTGCGGATAGGCTTTTTGCCGATCCTGCGAAGCTCCTCATTCAGGAAGTTATAGTCAAAGGTCGCGTTATGCGCAACGAGAACATCATCGCCGATCCAGCTCAGAATATCATCTATCGCCTCGCTGAACGGGCGCGCATCCTTAACCATATCATTAGTGATGTTCGTCTTTGCGGTGATATAGGACGGGATCGGATGGGGCGGCTTGATAAAGCACTGCTTGCGGTCAAGCACAGCCCCGCTGCGAACGCGGACAGCGCCGAATTCAATAATGGAGTCATAGAAGCAAGACAGGCCCGTTGTCTCAAGGTCAAATGAGACGTATGTCGCATCATCAACAGAGGCATCGATCGGATTGCGCACTACCAGCATCCGATCCTCTGCCATATTCGCCTCGCAGCCAAGCCCGATCTTGAACTTTCTTTCCGGATCTGACTTCTTGAGCTTCTTTGCTGTATTAAATGCCTTCACGAAGGACTGGCAGTCCGCATGATCGGTCATGCAGACACCCTCCTGGCCGATCTTCCAGACATATTTCACGATATCCGCAGGCTCGCAGATGCCATCCATTTCTGACATGTTTGAATGCATATGCAGCTCGATGCGCTTCTCTTCTGCAGTATCCTTTGCGCTGCTCTTCTCGAGCTGCTCAATTGCCTGTGCTTCGCAGACAAGATCCTTTGCATAGCTGTCAAAGATAATTGATCCATAGACACGGACCTGGTCTCCTTCTGCGACTGCATCCAGATCCTCACGGGTGAAATTGCGGCCCTCAAAGCGCTTGACGATGATTGCATCTTCGCCGTCAAAGACGGAAAGCGATTGAATGATCTTCTTGGTTGTCCTCAGCTCAAAATCCTCTTTTGCAAAGACAGAGCCCTCGAACTGAATATTATCCTGCGGATCGGAGACATCCTTCAGGGCAATCTTCGGATAGTCTTCCTTCTTCATCCGCGAATAGTATTTCTTTTTGCCGCCATTGAATCCGCCGCCGCTGGAAGCAGTTCCTGCTCCGGCCGGCTGCGGCTGACTGTCGGCGGTATATGCGACCTTGACCTTCTCGATTGCAGGCTGGTCCGCAGCCTGCAGACTGACCGCAACATCAAGACTTTCAAGCCCGATTCTGCCAAGGTATTTCCTGACGCCGGCAAGCAGCGGGCGGGCAATGTTCACATCCTGCTCCCTGGTATAGAGATATGTCAGCACCTTCGTGGTCTCATCAAACTGAAGCGCACCTGTCTTCAGAAATGAAAGGCTTGGCTCTTCCATATAGAGCGAATCGAGATACTTTATCAGCTCAACAAGCGGCAGCGTCGGCTGGCTGGCCTTGATGATGATCAGATTATGATTGCAGAACGCGCTGTCAAGCTCATCCTGCAGATCTTCATAATCCTCATAGGTAAGCGGCTTTTCCAACCTGAGCGTGATCTCGCCATGGCCGTCACATCGAAAATAGCGGACATTCTCAATCTCCGCGGCGGGGAATTCACTTCTCAGGGCTACCCCTGCTTCATGAAATGCATTTTGTAATGGCAGACTCATGATTCCTCCCAGACGGAGTTATTTTAGCACAAAAGAGCCTGCCCTTCTTCCCTCCCACAGGACTGGCTGAGATTCAAAGGGATGGATTTCAGCAGAATCATCCGCTTTCCATGTGAAAAAATATTTTCCCATCGTTCATCTTCTGTTCAGATTTCATTCATACCGTCTTGAGGTTGCCTGACTATTCTCTAGGCAGACATGGAGGAAGCACACATGGAAAAAATCGCACTGATTCCCGCCTACTGTCCGGACAGCAGCATGATCGAGCTGCTCAAGAAGCTGAATGAAGCTGAATTTGCCTGCTGCGTCGTTGATGACGGCAGCCCGCTTGATGATCAATCAATTTTCGCAAGAGCCGAGGACTATGCGGCGGTTCTCCATCAGAGCCCCAATCAGGGCAAGGGAGCTGCCCTTCGCTACGGTCTTCGTTTCATTAAGGAGCATACCGCTGATAACTGCATCATCGTCACGATGGACGCAGATGGACAGCATAAGACGGAAGACGCAGAAAGCTGCGCGAAAGCTGCTCTGGTCAATCCGGGATGCCTGATTCTGGGATGCCGTGACTTCAGCGGCCCGGAAGTGCCGTTGCACAACCGCTTCGGCAATCATCTGACAGCAGGCCTGTTTGCGCTCTGCACCGGCGTTTCTGTCGGGGATACGCAGACTGGTCTTCGGGCCTTCGATCGATCCCTGATTGACAGGATGCTGAAGGTTGAGGGAAACCGCTATGAGTATGAGATGAATGTCCTTCTGAGCTGTGCGAAAAGCCATACGCCCATTCATCAGGTCCCGATTCAGACAATCTATCAGGATGGCAACCGCTCTACGCATTTCCACATTCTGAGAGACAGCTTCCTGATCTACAAGCAGCTGTTTCAGTTCGCAGCCAGCTCACTCGCTTCCTTTGCTGTAGACTATGGACTGTTTGCTATCCTGAGCCTGTTCTTTACGCCGATTGCCTCCAATCTGATTGCCCGCCTGTTCAGTGCAGCATTTAATTATCAGATCAACCGCAAGGCAGTCTTCCATGAAGAAGGCTCCGGATCATCCTCTCTGGTCCGATATATTATCCTGGCTTCCTGTATTCTTGCCGTCAATACGCTGCTGCTGAATCTCATGGTCGCAAGCCTGGGCATGAATGAATATGCGGCAAAGCTGCTGGTTGAGCTCATTCTGTTTCTGGCCAGCTGGAGCATCCAGAAGAACTTCGTCTTCGTCTCCGGAAGGAGAATTGCATGAAACACCGAAAGCCATTGATTCCGCTGCTGGATCTGCTTCTCATTCTATCGATTTCCATCTACATCCTGCTGGATACGCTCGTCATTCCTCATGCCTATGCATCCGTGCAGGCAGAATCGACGGCAATAGCAACCACATCAACCGTTGCCGCAAAGACAGATGCGGTCTCTACTGATACCACATATTCCAATGGCTCCGTCTCCATCACGCTGACGACCTATCGCATCGATGATACCAACGTCTACGTTGCCGATGTTACGCTGAGTGATATCTCCGAGCTGAAGACTGCGCTTGCGCAGAATACATATGGCCGCAATATCACCGCAACGACATCAGACACTGCCTCTTCGGTGAATGCAGTGCTGGCGATTAACGGCGATTTCTATGGAGCGAGAAGCAGCGGCTATGTTCTTCGAAACGGAACGCTGTACCGGAGCACTGCCGCCAGTTCAGATCAGGAGGACCTGGCCATCCAGGCGGACGGCAGCTTCCTGACGTTTACCGAAGGAAGCATGACCGCAGAGGATCTCGAGAGCAGCGGCGTCATGCAGGTCTTCAGCTTCGGACCTGCGCTGATCGAGAACGGAGAGATCGCTGTCAGTACCACTGACGAGGTTGACCAGGCGATGACCACAAATCCCCGCACTGCAATCTGCGAGATCTCGCCGCTGCATTATCTGCTTGTCGTCGCTGATGGAAGAACCTCTGCAAGCACCGGCCTGACGCTCTATCAGATGGCTGAATTCCTGCAGACGCTCGGTGTCACATCCGCATATAATCTCGACGGCGGGGGATCCTCCACCATGGTATTCCAGGGCAATGTCGTCAATCAGCCCACCACAAATGGAAAGACGATCAAGGAAAGGAGCGTAAGCGATATCGTCTATATCGCTTACTGAACCATCATATGAAAGCAAAGCTGAATATAAAGCATCGCGCTCTCGCATTCTATCTCCTGCTGTCCGCATTCTGCTTCGCATTTGCAGTGATCTATGAGCAGTACAGCCATGGAGTTCATTCCGTGTACATGCGCTACATGTTCCTGATTCCGCTGGTGCTCGGAGGAATTCCAGCCCTGCTCTGTCCGCTGCTTCATCTTCCGCAGCCTGGCAGGCTGTGGAACGATGGAGCATTAATGCTGACGCTGACCAGCTGCCTGGAAGGCGTATTCGAGATCTACGGAACCAGTTCTCCCTATCTCAAGTATGAGCTGTATGGCGGCCTGATTCTTCTCTTCATGGATCTTGCTCTCCACTGCTACCAGCATTCTACCCTGACCCTTCGCAAGCGCATGCAGGAGATCAATCACTAGATTATCTGCCATCTGCTGAATTGAGCAGATGGCTTTTTTTGAAATGAATTATCTATTTTGAGTAATGTCCTGACATCACAAATCTGCAGCAGAGCGGCAAATCAGCCTCTTAACCTGCTTGCCTTGATCTGAATCCTCCGGAATTGCTGTCCGGCAGCCTGCAGACTTGCTCAATGCATCATGATACCCATCAGGTCAATCGGCCATTCACTGGCAGTAAAAAAGCAACAGGATTCGCATTCATCACCTGACGGGACAGACCGATGAAGAAGACTGAAGTGCTGGATCATCGCCAGAGTGCAGCGCAGAGACAGTGAAATGCCTTGCAGGAACCGACCTTCAGCTGCGCCTGCTCAAGGTCTAATGCTTCTGACCTGGCAGCGCATTTCTTTGGATGGTATCACTGCCGCGTGCCTGTCAGGCCCTGCCGGGATCAGCTGATTCCAAGATGTTAAGTCTCACTCATCGCAGTATTTTCAGCGACTGCGCAGCCAGCCGCTGCAGATGGTTATCAGATGTGATCTGCCATGATGACAGTCGGCTTGTGGTTCCTGCATCATATGCCCCTGGGATTCATGCTGCAGCCTTCTTCCTGAAAATCAACCTTCCTGTCTTTGCTTCAGCAGCCTGATTTGACTGAAGATCTGGACTGCAGGCTTCTGTTTCTGCAGCTCAGGAAGCCGGCCAATGCCGAGAATTAAAAAGCACAGCGGCCTGCATTATCCGCTGTGCTAGAAGATCATTAAGATTGACTCGAAGTGGCATCGCTGCCTGACGGCTGCGTGCTCCCTGAGGCTCCATTCCTGCCTGAGGTTGCGCCGCTTGTGCTGTCTGAGGGACGCTGCATCTGTCCCTGGCCCTGCCGCTGGCCGCCCATGCCCTGCATGCCGCTGCTTCCTGATGTTGCATTCACATAGGTCGTGCTGTCAGAGATCGTTGCCGTGCCAAGCTCTGTATCGCCCTGCAGAACAGTATAGGTCTCGCCTGCTTTCAGCAGCTCGCTCGTATAGACAAGGCTCTGATATGACTTGTCGCTGTCATAGGTCGCAAGCACATTGCCAGAGGAATCCCTGATGGAAATCTCACCAGAGCCGGTTGCGCCGATGGACAGTGTGTAGAGCGTGCTGCCATCAGATGGTGTCTGCACCATTCCGGTAGCGCCACCGGCAAACAGTGTGCCGCCGCTGACCGTAAATGTGCCGGCAAAATCCAGAGCACCGTTATTTGAGGCATCCGGACCGTATATCGTGACAGTTCCGCCGGTCATCGTTCCGGAGCCATTCATGTCAAGCCCATCACCTTCTGCATAGACATTCAGCGTTCCGCCGCTGATTGCAAGGATGCTGCCATCATCTGAATCCATGCCGCCGGAAGAAGATACAGTGCTTGAGGAATTGGAGGCATTCACACCATCATCTGTCGTGTTGACCGTGATTGTTCCGCCTTCGATATTGATGGAAGTCCCTTCCAGGCCCTCATAGCTGCTGATCGTAATCGTGCCGTCCTCTACTGTCAGCGAGTCATCCGCATGAACACCGTCATCGCCTGAACTCAGCTGAATACTGCCGCCGCTGATCAGGACATCGCCGGCGCTGTTGCAGGAATCATCCGCAGAATCAATCGTCACATCGCCGCCGAGAATCTCGATCTCGCTGTCGGATGTAATGCCCTTTGATTTCTTTGCGCTGCTTTCTTCTGACGCATCTGCATTTTCAGAATCTGACTCTGTTGAGGAATCTGATGAAGACCCATCAGAGGATGTGCCTGAGCTGAACTGATCAGGCGCTGCTGATGACTGCGTGCCTTCTGCAGGTGCATTGCCATCCTGGCCGGTACCGGAAGCGGAATCGAAGGATGGCGCAGTACCGCCCTGCATATTCTCACCCCTGCCGCCGAAACCGCCCTGCATCTGATCCTCATGCGTCTTGGTTGATGCAGCGGCTCCGCCGCCCGCGGTGATACTGACTGTTCCGTCCATGATCACTGCGGCTGTCACTGACTGCATGCCATCATCGCCGGCTGTGATACTGACTGTGCCGCCGTTAATGACGATGTTTCCGGAGGATTCATCTTTCTCATTGCTTGCCTTCATTCCGTCTCCGCCGGAGCTGATGGTCAGATTTGACTGGCAGGAATATAGAAGATCCCTGCCGATGATCCCGTCATCCGCTGCAGTCACCTCGATCTCTGCATTCACAATTTTCAATGTATCCTTGCAGGTAATTCCGTCATTGTTATTTGCTTTGATGCTCAGCTTTCCGCTGCCATTCAGGACAAGATCATCTCTCGCAAAAAGAGTCGCAGTGATATCTGAATCCTCAGAAAACGTACCGGCAGCTGAATCTTCCAGTGAATTTTCTGTTCCTGAAGCAGAGGTAATGATTGTCTTGTCCGCCTGCTCTACGTCTATGGCAGCACCTTGTAAAGCCTGGATGGATGCACCGTTCAGGACGATATGAACCGTTCCGCTCGCGCTGCTGTCAACGCATACAGTGCCTTCAAAGCTCCCGGTAAGCACGTAGGTGCCTGCTCTGGAGATGGTAATGACGCCGTCGCTCAGCCTGGCGCCATTGCCGCTGATCTCTGCATCTGTGCCGTTCAGCTTGATCGCAGTTGCGGTCTCGCCGTATTCTTCCTCGGAGTCCTCAGTATCGAGCTTTGTCAGCCGATCCAGAAATGCTGCTCCTGAGATGGAAGCAGCTGAAGTCGTAAACAGAGAGCTCACGATCGCAGAAGATGCTGAGGATGCTGCCGTGCAGCCCCCCAGCATCATGCAGAGAAGAATCAGCGAAGTGCTCCTGATCTTCATGCCTGCTGCCTCACAGCTCTGCTGAAGGCAGTGCCTGATGGCCGCAGAGAATGCTCAGGTTTCCATTCTTCGTGCGGAGCTCATCGATCATCGCCTTCTCGTCCTGGCTGTTCTTCAGCCTGACTTCATAGCTGATCTGGTACATCGTGCCAAGATTCACTGTCTTGGCTGACACCAGCTGAGCAGAAGTGGTGTATCGGCTGAAGATATCCTGGAATACAGTCGTATAGTCCAGCTCTTCCGGAATCGTGATTCTCAGGCTGCGGAAGGAGCTGTCAGCAGAGAGAAAGCTGGCTTTCGAAAGAAACCAGTAAGCAGCTGAGATCAGCATTGTCATCAATACTGCGAGCAATGCATATCCCATTCCGGTGAGCAGGCCAATGCCCATGGCGAGGAAGATGATCGCGATATCGCTTGCCTTGCCAGGCAGAGAGCGGAAGCGTACCAGGGAAAAGCTGCCGGCAACAGCTACGCCGACGCCAATGTTGCCGTTGACCATCATGATCACCAGCATCACGATGCATGGCAGGATCGCAACTGCAGTCAGGAAGTTCCGGGAGGGATTTTCAGACGCGCGGTAAACCAGTGCGATTACAATGCCGCAGAGTATGCTCGTCAGCAGGCAGATCAGGATGCTGGCGGCTGTAAATGAAGTAGAACTCATCAGAGATTCAAACATGGGAGATGCTCCTTTCCGGGCTGATTACATAGCCAGATCTGCAGGATGGCTCCTGCAGATAGATACGGTGATTCAGAAGGCGGTTTCTGGTCTCCCGCTGGTAGATTGCTCCATATTTTGAGAAGCTGCCCTGGCGAATGCCTAGCTCGGACAGATTGCGGACCAGCCAGAGCGGATAGCGATCCCTTGCCTTGATCTCAAGCAGAACAGTATCCTCATCCAGCAGCTGCTCTTCCGTTCCCATCAGGTGCAGACTGAGATGATCCTTTCGATATTTCAGGCTGCGGTCAAAGGTAATGCGAAGATCATCCTCTTCAATTCCTGCCCAGCAGATGCGGTCATACGCCGCGAAGATCTTGGGCTGCGGATGATAGACGCTGACAGCTGATTCCAGCTCAGCAGCGATCTGCAAACCTTGCGGAAACGGCTTGACGCCGTTCATGCATGCATAGGCATCAGCCTCATTCATCATGATTCTCCTCTTGACCGTGATATCCTGATACTTCTTCTTGATCTCCAGGAATACAGGGCTGCTGTCATCCGGCTCGCCATAGCAGCGCAGCCTGAGCTTCTCCTTGTAATCCGGCTTCTCGAGACATCCGATGATCATCGCACTGTCCCAGGTATCGTAATAGATATTATGCACTGTGTACTGAAAGAAGAGATCCTCCTTCAGGCGCGGCCCCGCAAGGTCCATGAGCCGTTCCGCCTGTCTCTCGGTAATGACATACTTTGTCTCTGTTCTCCGGAAGGTATCCATTACGCTTACCGTCGATGCCGCTGCCTGCTCTGTCATGATCATCTGTCTCCTTACAGTTAAAGAGAATATTGCCGCTGTCTGTCATTCGCTTGAGAGAAATCTGAAGTTTTCCTGAAGATCATGCGAGTTCTGGCTGTCCACCTGAAAAGGAGCCGGACTCATACGGCCCGGTTCCTTCTTTCAGTTCAGAATCATTACACAATAGCAGTTATTTCAGAAGTCCCTTCAGGAATTTTCTCGCAGAGCGAAGCCCGATATTCATGACCTCATTCTCGATCTTGTTCTGCGCCTTCTTGGCAAGTCTGCTTCCGTATTCAGAGCGCTCCTTGTCCTTCTTTGCCTGCTCCTTCAGCGCTTCCTTTTCCTTGAGTTCATCAAGCTTCTGCTGCTTCTTGGCCTCTTCTGCCTTCTGCTCCTCAGCGGCCTCCGTCTGCCTGACCTCATCAAGTCCCTCATAGGCGCTTTCTGCGTCAAAGGACTTTTCATACTTGCCGGAGATGGAATCATGCTGGATTGCATCCCTGATCTGCTGTGCATCCGCGATGCTCATGCTGGACTTGGGAGGCAGTATCTTTGTCTTCTCCACGATTGTCGGCGCGCCATCCGCATCAAGAACTGATACCAGCGCCGTGCCGGTCTTCATGTTGGAGATCAGATCCGCTGTACTGAATGCAGGATTCGGGCGGAAGGACTCCGCTGCTTCCTTGACTGCCTTGATCTCGGCAGGCGTATAGGCGCGCAGCGAATGCTCAATGCGGTTGGAGAGCTGTGCAAGCACTTCTCCTGGAATATCAGCTGGGCTCTGCGTGATGAAGAAGATGCCTACGCCCTTGGAACGGATCAGCTTCACGGTCTGCTCAATCTTGTCGAGCAGCGGCTTCGGGGCTGAATCAAACAGCGCATGTGCCTCATCAAAGAAGAATACGATCTTCGGCTTATCAAGATCGCCGACTTCAGGCATGCGCTGGTAAAGCTCATTCAGCATCCAGAACAGGAAGATTGCGTAGAGCATGGGATGCTGGAACAGCTCCTCGCATTCAATCACGTTCATGACGCCAAGTCCGCCTTCGCTCGTCATCCAGTCGTTGATATCCAGAGCCGGCTGTCCGAAGAACGTATTGCCGCCCTCCTGTTCCAGCTCCAGAAGCTTTCGCTGAATCGCGCCGACGCTCTGCTTTGTGACATTGCCATAGGAGACGGTATATTCCGAAGCATGCTCGCCGACATATTCTGCCATGGCCTGAAGATCCTTGAGGTCAATGATATTGAGCTTCATGTCAGAGGCAGCCCGGAAGATAATATTCAGGATTCCTTCCTGCGCATCTGAGAGGTCAAGGATTCTCGACAGCAGCATCGGTCCCATCTCTTCCATGATGGAGCGGATTGGATGGCCATTCTTCTGATAGACATCAAAGAAATGAACCGGATAGCTGCGGCAGGTGAAATCAGTGATTCCCATGGAATCCAGTCTGCCCTGTATGGCACTCTGATCCCCCTGGACAATCATCCCGGTAAGATCACCCTTGATATCCGCAATCACGGTTGGAACGCCCAGCTCGCTGAGGCTTTCAGCGATGACCTTCAGCGTAACGGTCTTGCCGGTGCCGCTTGCGCCCGCAATGAAGCCATGGCGATTGAGCTGCCTTGGATCGAGATAAATCTCCTTCTCCTCTGCCTTGCCTAACAGGATCTGTCCATCTTTGATCATCGTTTTATGCTTCCTTCCGCTCTTCAGCAAACCTGAATGCCGCCGGCATCGCGGATCTGCAGCTGGTAGCAGCAGCCTGCGCCGAATACCGAGGTCATCTCACTGATATACTCCGCTGCCATCTCGACAGGGACGAACGCCTGAATCGTGCCGGCAAATCCGCCGCCATGTACGCGGTATGCGCCGTGTCCATTCAGCAGCTGCTCGGAGATTGCAAGACCGACAGCCAGTGACTGATGCATGCGGTCATTCGGCGGATAGACATTCTGCAGATACATGTAGGAGGAATATCCGGACTGGCGCACTGCTCTCAGGAATGCCTGGAAGTCCTTGTTCTCAAGGGCACCTACCTCAGTCAGCACACGATCAGTCTCCTTCAGGAAATGATAGCTGCGCAGGAAGGCACGGTCGCCGCACTTCTCGCGAACCTCAGAAGCGTGCTCCATCAGCTGATCCATGGTGCACTGCGAGAGCACGGTTCCGCCGAGCACAGCAGCTACAGCCCTCATCTCAGCAGGAATCCGGCTGTATTCATCGCTCAGGTCCGCATGGGACTGACGGCAGTCCGTCAATACCAGGACATGGCCGCTCTCGGCAAAGTCGTAGTCGACCTTGCGCACCTGCGGATTCTCCCTGTCGCGGAAATCAATGGTCACGAATCCGCCTACGGAGGAAGCCATCTGGTCCATCAGGCCGCTCGCCTTCCCGAAGAATGCATTCTCGGCATACTGTCCAGCCTTGGCAATCATGATGGCATCAGCCTTGCCGCTGTTGTATACATCGCTCATGATGGTTCCGATCAATGTCTCAAAGGCTGCGCTGGAGGACATGCCGCTGCCTGGCAGCACCTGGCTCTCGGCGAACAGATCAAAGCCGCCGATGGCAAAGGAATGCTCATGGAACCATGCGGCAATTCCCCGGATCAGGGATTCTGTCGTGTTCTTCTCAGCATCCGCTGGCGTCAGCACATTCAGATCTACCGGCCTGACCTTGAAGTCGTCGGCTTCATAGCGGATGATATTTTCCTGATTCGGCAGCACAGCAGCGATGATGTCCAGATTGATTGCCGCTGCCAGAACGCGTCCCAGCTGATGATCGGTATGATTGCCGCCGACTTCCGTTCTGCCCGGAGCACTGAACAGAAGTGCTTCGCGGTCTCCAAACCGCTCTTCAGCTGAGGACAGCACTTTCTCATAGCGCTGCCTGGATGCTTCCAGCTTCTCCTTTCCGTAGAGAGGAATCAGCCGCTCATCCAGCTTTCCTTCCTCCAGCTGCTTCTTCAGTTCACTGATCTTTGCCATATGATTATCCTTTCTTCTTTATTTGCCCATCTTCTCAAAAGCGCTGCGGGCAGCGTTCTGCTCCGCCTGCTTCTTGGAAGATCCGGTTCCTGTGCCCATAATCAGGGAATCCACGACAACATTCATCACAAAGGTTGGCGCATTGGAAGGCCCGCTCTCGCTGACCAGCTCATAATGAACGGAACGGCGATTGTCAGCCTGCACGAATTCCTGAAGCTTGGTCTTGTAATCCTTGATGACCTTAACTTCGCCGGGATGTTTGAGGTATGGAGTCATGACTTCGAGCAGGATGCCGTCAACTGCCTGCATCCCCTGATCTAGATACAGCGCTCCGAGAAATGCCTCAAACATATCTGCGATGATTGCGTCCTTGTTGCGTCCGCCTGTCTTCTCCTCGCCGCTGCCAAGCAGCAGGAAGTCATTGAGATGCAGCTGGCGACCGTACATGGCGAGTGCCTTCTCGCAGACCAGCTGAGCCCTCAGCTTGGTCATCTGCCCTTCGCTCATCGGCGGATCAAGCGGGAAGATGTGATCGCTGCTCCACAGCTGCAGCACTGCATCCCCCATGAATTCCAGCCGCTCATTGTCATGATGGCTCTTATGCTCGTTGGCATAGGAACTGTGCATGAATGCCTGATGCAGCATATCGGCATTGCCTACCTCGATGCCGCGTTCCTTCAGCCAGTCTATAATATCTCTGCTCATCTCTGCTTCTGCTCCTAGTCTGCATAGCTGGCATTCTTCAGGTTTCTTCTGCGAACCCATGCCAGGATATCTGCATATTCCATGTTCTTCTTATCTGCCAGAATCATTGCCGCATCTGCGCGTGCCTGGCTGATGATCTTTGTATCCTCAACTGGGTTTCCCAGCACAAAATCAGGCACTCCGCTCTGTCTGGTACCAAGTATATCACCAGGCCCTCGGAGTCGTAAATCTTCATAGGAAATTTCAAAGCCATTCGAGGACCTGACCAGGACTTCCAGACGCTCGAGCGCTGCAGAATCCTGCGAGTCCGTGAGCAGCCAGCAGTGCCCCTGCTCTGTTCCTCTCTGAATGCGGCCGCGCAGCTGATGCAGCTGCGAGATGCCGAAGCGGTCAGCATCATAGACAATCATCCCTGTTGCATTGATGACATTCATTCCTACCTCGACCACGGTCGTGGAAACAAGTACCTGTATCCTGTTCTCCGCAAAGTCAGCAATGACATCCTGCTTCTCCTGGCTGCTCATGCGGCCATGCAGAACGCCGACTCTGTACTGCGGCGCAAACAGCCTGGACAGGCTCTCTGCAGTCTTCAGTGCGCTTCGGGCTTCATAGGCATCATTCTCATCGACAGCAGCGCAGATCACATACAGCTGGCGGCCCGCATCAAGCAGTCCCCTGACATCAGCCAGGACACTGCGGAAGCTGTTCTCGCGGATCAGCTGCGTCAAGACCTGCTTTCTTCCTGCCGGCATTGTCTCGATCGTGCTGATATCCATATCTCCGTAAAGAGTGGATGCAAGCGTGCGCGGGATCGGTGTCGCGCTCATCAGCAGAAAGTCGACACGCTCGCCCTTATCGCGCAGCGCTCTGCGCTGGGCGACGCCGAACCGCTGCTGCTCATCTGCCGCAACCAGGCCGAGATTGCTAAAGTGAACGCGGTCTGAAAGCAGGCTGTGCGTGCCGATCAGGATATCGATGTCCCCGCTCTCTGTCCTGCGCAGAATCTCTGCAGTCTCCTGCTGAGTGAGACCTGCATAAAGCACGGCAATGCGGATTCCATAAGGAGCCAGCAGAGCGCCCAGAGACTGCTCATGCTGGCGGGCAAGTATTTCAGTCGGGGCCAGGAGAGCGCCCTGATATCCAGCCAGTGCACAGGCATAGAGTGCGGCTGCCGCAACCAGCGTCTTGCCGCAGCCAACATCTCCCTGCACCAGGCGATACATCGGCCTGGGCGATCTCATGTCATTGAGGATATCAGCAATTGCCTTCTGCTGATCAGCAGTCGGCACATAGGGAAGCTGCTTCAGCATCTGCCCTACCTTTCCCGCATCAAAGCTGCGCGGCGGCTTGCCGCTGGCAGTGACTGTCTCTTCCTTCAGCAGTCCGACCGCAAGAAAGAACTTCAGGAACTCCTCATACTTCATGGTCCGATAGGAAGCCGCTACCTCATCCATGCCTGCAGGCTGATGAATCATGCGCAGCGCGGCAGCGCGATGCAGCAGCCGATAGGATGCGATCAGTCTTTCCGGTATCAGATCTCCCTGATCCTCCCTGGCCTCGCTCAGCGCCCTGCTGATGCACTCGCGGATCATGCGCTGCTGGACACCGGCGCGTACAGAATATACAGGGGTTACTGCATCAAGATCTGACAGCGGCTTTGCCTGATAGGACACTGCTGTTACCTTCTGTCCGCCGGCATAGATGCCGCTGACAGTAATCTTCTGATTCAGCTGCAGCTGCTTAGCCCAGGGACGGTTGAAGATCGTCACATGCAGCACGCGATCCTCCGTCATGACATCAAAGTTTGAGCAGGTGCGGCTTCTGCCGAAATGAAAGCTGCGCACGGCACTTACAACCTCACCCTCGAATACGACTTTCTCCTTCAGCTTCCAGTCCGAAAAAGGCTGGGCATTAAGCACTTCGTAGCGGAATGGATAATAGGAAAGCAGCTCCTCCGTATTCGTGATGCCGAGGGAGTGCATTGCTTCAATGCGCCTGGGCGTCAGGTGCAGCGATTTATCTTCCAGCTTCATACCTCAGGATTATACCATCCGTTTCCCAGAAAAAGAGCCTCCCGAAGAAGGCTCTGAATGCCATGCTGCTATTCTACTCCAATGATGAAGCTGTATACCGGCTGTCCGCCGTCCTTGACGTCAACATCGACCTCGAAGTTCTCCTCGATGTACTTCTGCACCTTCTGAGTCTCTTCCGGCGTTGCGTCAGAGCCCTGGATCAGCGTGATGATCTCGGTATCCTCATCGCACATCTCCTTGATCAGGCGGCATGTTGCCTCTACCTTGTCCGGATCTGTCAGGCTGATTTCCTTCCCATACAGGCCCATGTAGTCGCCCTGATGGATTTCTCTTCCATCCACGACGGTATCCTTGATTGCATAGGTAACCTGTCCGGTCTTCACGTGATCGATCGCTTCCTGCATGCCTGCAAGATTGCTGTCTGTATCCTCTTCCGGATTGAAGCTGATGCAGGCACAGAGTCCCTGCGGAATGCTGGTGGTCGGAAGCACATGGATATCCTTGCCCTCTGTCACCTGAGCAGCCTGGTTGGCTGCCATGATGATGTTCGAGTTATTCGGAAGAATGAAGATATGGCGTGCATTCACCTTTGCGATGGCACTGACGAAATCCTCAGTGCTCGGGTTCATGGTCTGACCGCCGGATACGACTACATCTGCGCGGTAATCCTTGAACAGCTGGCGCAGGCCATCTCCGGCCGCGACAGTAATGATGCCGAATTCCTTTTCCTCCTGCTTCTCGGCAGCCGGGCTGCCTTCCAGTATGGATGGCTTCTCAGGTCCTGCCGACAGGTTGGAGACGGAGACATCATCAAACTCTCCATATCTCTGCCCCTGATTCAGAACCTCGCCAGGCATCAGCGTATTCATGCGGACCTTCACCAGGTCCCCATCCTGAATGAGTGTGATATTCTCGCCGATCTTCTCCAGCGAGGAGCGCATCTTCTCTTCCTTGTAGAGGTGAGATCCAGTCTCGGAAAGATGCAGGATGAATTCGGTGCAGTAGCCGACAGCCTTTGTCTTGGCTGCAGCCGCGCGCTCTTCCTCAGATTCCGGAAGGATCGGGCTGCCCATGAGATAAGCCCGGAATCCATCCAGGATAGTTACGAGACCGCTGCCGCCGGAATCGACGACTCTTGCCTCCTTGAGAACAGGCAGCAGCTCAGGTGTGCGGTCAAGCGACGCCTTGGCCTCCTTGCAGAGCAGATCCATATAGTCATTGATGGAATTAATGCCCTGGCTGCCGACATAGATTTCGGCATATTCTGCAGACTCGCGTACGACTGTGAGAATCGTGCCCTCTACCGGTCTCATGACTGCTTTGTAGGCAAGCTTCGCGCCATTCATCATGGCAGCCGCGAACTGCTTCGTATCGATCTGGTCAGTATCAGCAACTGACTGCGCAAAGCCGCGGAAGATCTGTGAAAGGATGACGCCGGAATTTCCGCGCGCTCCCATCAGCAATCCCCTTGAGAATACCTTTGCCACGACAGAAAGCTGCTCACTGCCGGACTTGTGGACTTCCGCGATGCCATTGGCATAGGTCAGTGACATATTGGTACCGGTATCGCCATCGGGTACCGGGAACACGTTCAGGGCATTGATCTCATTCTGGCGGTTCTGCAGGTTATTGCATCCGCTCTCAAGCATTTCCTTCAGTATCTTGCCATTTATCTTATCCATCAGAGCTCTCCTCAATCAGGCAATCACATGCACGCCCTGGACAAAGATGTTGACGGATTCAATCTCCTGGGACAGGGATTTCTCGAGAACATATTTGACTTTCTTCTGGGCTTCCTGCGCCACTTCGGATATCTTCACGCCGAAGCTGACGACAATATAAAGGTCAATCGTGAGGCCGTTATCCGTGCGCTTGACCACGACACCTTTCTGATAATTCTCCTTCTTAAGAAGTTCTGCCCAGCCATCTCTCAGAACCTGTTTGGAGGCCATGCCAACAACGCCGTAACATTCAGTGATAACTCCACCGACGAGGGATGCGACCGCATCCGCAGAAACCGTAATGTTTCCGTAATCCGTTTTCTTTTCGACTGTCATGCGAAAACTCCTTATGTGCCTATTTATTATATCAGACTGCCGCGAATTCTCAATATTGGCGGAATCGCACCATCATTGCGATGCATCTCAGCCAGCAGGCGTCGGTGTGGGCGTCGCTGCGGCATCTTCCTGCCCAGGATAGATCAGATAGCCCTTTGCGTAATAGCCGGCATCATAGTTGGCCTTGAAGTCCTGATCTTCAACCATGTCACCGTTCTCGTCGACCGGTATGGCAATCGGATATCCGTTTTCATCCAGATATTCCTGACCGCTTGCATCTCGGTAATAGTGCTTGATCACCTTGTCGCCATATTTGTTCAGAATGTAGTTGCCGCTCGCATCCGTCCAGTAGTCATGCTGGACCTCCACTTCGTTCCAGGGGCAGGCAGAGGCATATGCAACCTCTGAAGTCTCGCTTCCGTCCGCAAAGATGCACTTGCTCTTGTCGGTGAGATTCTCATAGATCTCATGATAGCGGTTGATCTTGTCAAGCGTGTAGTAGCTCATGAATACATAGATGCCGTCCCGCATCTGCAGCTCCAGAGCCTGATCATCATATTCAAGCTGATACTGGCTGATCTGCGCGATTTCCTCTATCATGCTGCGATCTACAGAGGCAAGCCCCGTAGTCAGGAGATGCGTCTGCTCATCTTCCGTGAATCCTTCAATGAAAGGAACCCTGGAGATGATTGACATATAGTCGCTGGTGAGCTGCGCCTTGGTACCATCGCTCATGAGTATATAGGGCGTATCCCCATCGTATCGATAGCCTACCGGCTGCTTCTCCATGATCGTTACGCTGATCACATTCGAGTCATGCATCTCCACAGTAGCGCTCTGGATCATCGGATCCTTCTTGACTCTTGCCTCAATGGAAGTCGGCAGAGTCAGATAATATCTCGATTCCAGCGTCACTCCGGTCAGCTTCTCGACATACTGTCTCGAGAGATAATTGCATCCGGAGACAGAGATCGACTGCACCTTGGAAATTGAGGAGCAGAAATAGAGCGCAGCCAGCAAAATCATTGCCGCAACTACGCCAACAGCGAAAAGCGTCGGCTGCGAATTCAGAAAGCCGGCATTGTCTTTATCCATCTCACGTTTCTGAAGCAGCAGCTCGACACCATTGGGCCCCTTTACAATGTCCTCTGCTGTCTTCACGTTGCCATTCAGTCCCAATTGAATTTCTCCACTTCCATCTCAAGATCCACGCCATACTTGTCGTGAACCTTCTGCTGTATCTCATTTGCCAGCTTCATGAAGTCAGAAGCAGTTGCGCTGCCATCATTGATGATGAAGTTGACATGCTTTTCCGACACCTTGGCATCGCCGACCTGATGGCCTCGATACCCGATTCCATCGATATATTTCCAGGCAGAATCATTGTCTGGATTGTGAAACACGCTTCCGCAGCTTGGCTTATCCAGAGGCTGTGCGGCCATGCGGCGCTGCCTGCGGCTTTCCATCAGACTCCTGATTTCTTCGACATCGCCTGTCTGCAGATGAAAGCGCACGGCCAGAATGATCCAGTCCGGATGTTCCTGAAAGACGGAATGGCGATAGCTGAAGTCGCAGTCATCTCCCGAGATCCATTCAAAGCGCTCATCGCGGTAGATGAATACGCTGTCAATGACATCATGCATGCAGCACTTATAAGCGCCGGCATTCATGTATGTCACGCCGCCTACGGTAGCCGGGATGCCGCTGGCGAACTCAAGCCCGGAAAGGCCAGCCTTCATGCACGCGATGGAAAGCTCGATAATTGAGCAGCCGGCCTGCGCCACGACATCGCTGCCGCGGAAGTAATAGGAATTGAAATGCCGGTCAAGCTTGATGATGATGCCATCAAAGTCTCTGTCAGAGCAGAGCAGATTAGAGCCCTTCCCGAATATCTTGAAGGGAATTTTCTCTCGCCGGATCATGGTCATGAGGAGATCGAATTCCATCATGTTCTCCGGATATACTACAAAATGAGCCCTGCCGCCGATGCGCAGCGTGGTCATCTTGGACAGCGGCACCCAGGTATCAACCTTGGTGATCTGAGACAGTTCATTCAGTATCTGATCCATGGCGGGCAATTTCCTCCATCCAGTCTATCATGCGATCGGCAGCATCTGTCCTGCCGGCGGCCTTAGCTCGTGCACCCATCTGAGCTCTCCTGTCACTGTCTGCCATCAGGCGGTTGATTTCCTCGGCGAGGCTGACAGGCGTCAGGTCTTTTTCCTCAATCATCACAGCTGCATTGCAGCGCACCAGCTCCATGGCATTGTACACCTGATGGTTATTCGGAACATACGGACTTGGAATCAGGATTGTCGCCGCTCCGAGCGCTGAGATCTCTGCCATCGTTGTCGCCCCTGCCCTGGTAATGGAAAGGGCAGCGAGCTTCATCATGCTGACGCCGTCTACGTAAGGAACAATATGGAACCTGTCCCTGTTCCCTATAATGAAAGTATATTCGTTAGCCTTCCCGGTGACAATGAGCACCTGAAAGCCGGGATCCAGCATCGGGCATGCCTGATCGATGACGCGGGAAACGCTCTCTGATCCAAGCGAGCCCATCATGAACAGTATAAAAGGCCGGGAAGGATCTATTCCGTAAGCGGTGCAGGCATCTGCCGCAACTTCTCTTTCAGCGGCTGCCGACGCTTCCGGATTGCCGAGAATCCGTGTCTTTTCCTGCGGGAACTGCTTCAGGCTCGAATCATAGCAGCCAACGATAGCATCCGCTACCCTGGCAAGCATCTTGTTTGCCTTGCCGGCGAATGAGTTCTGCTCATGGATCATGGTTGGGATATGAAGCTGATGCGCAGCCATGATCAGAGGCACGCTGATATAGTTGCCGAAGCCAATGCATAGATCCGGCCTGTCTTCCTTCAGCATTCTGCGGCAGGCTTTCTGCGCCTTCAGAAGAGAGACCGCTGATCTTGCCTTATCCAATGCAGATCCGTTCATGCCGGTCATTTCCATGCCGATAAACTCATATCCATATTCCGGAATCATCTGCGCTTCCATGCGGTTGCTTGATCCAAAGAAGCGTATTCTGCAGGATGGATCCCTGCGATGCAGCATTTCTGCCAGAGCCAGCGCAGGATAAATATGTCCTCCTGTGCCTCCTGTTGCGATCATTACATATTTCATATCCGCTATTTTATCATAGGTCCTCACTCATAACATAAAAACAGCCGCATTTCACGGCTGTTTCTGGCTGGCAATCCGATGAATCTGCTTCCACAGGTCCTCTATTCCATCTCTGGTTACGGAAGAGCATGGGATTACGCTCAGCGGTCCGACATCAAGCGCTGCAGCAATTTCAGCTGCCTGCCGGCTGCGCTCTCCGCGGCTGATCTTATCGCACTTGACAGCGGCGATCAGCACCGGCAGATGCGATTCCCTCGCATAGGAGATCATGTCAAGATCGTCTTCGCTGGGAACCCGTCGGATATCAAGAACCAGGATCATTCCGGAAAGATTCTGCCGCTCCCTAAAATATGGCTCCAGAAGGCCTCCGAAGGAGGCTGCAGTTGCGCTTCCGCCCTTTGCATATCCATAGCCTGGCGCATCGCAGAAAATGACATCATGATCTACCTCGAAAAAGTTCAGCAGCCGTGTCTTTCCCGGCGTCTTTCCGACATAGGCAGCGGATTTCCGGTTGGTCAGCGCATTGATCAGGCTGCTCTTTCCGGCATTGGATCTTCCCGCCATGATGATTTCCGGCAGATCGGAAGCAGGCCAGGAAGTGCCTTCAGCGGCACTTCCCAGCATGACTACCTCATGGTACTGCATCAGTGAATCAGCGCTTCCTTCAGCACCTGCGTCATGTTCTCCACAGGCGTGAACTTCATGGAATCCTTGACAGTCTGAGGAACATCATCCAGATCCCTGATGTTTGCCTTCGGGATCAGGATGCGCTTGATGCCTGCGCGATGCGCTGCCAGCGACTTCTCGCGAAGTCCGCCGATCGGAAGCACATTTCCGCGCAGCGTAACCTCGCCAGTCATGGCAAGATCAGAATAGACCGGTGTATTGCTCAGGGCAGAGACCAGCGCCGTCGTAAGGGTGACACCTGCGGAAGGCCCGTCTTTCGGCACTGCTCCTTCCGGCACATGGATATGAATGTCGTGCGTATCAAAGAACTTCGGATCAATATGAAGCTCTGCGGAATGCGCCTTCACATAGTCCAGCGCAATTGCCGCGGATTCCTTCATCACATCGCCGAGCTTTCCGGTCAGGATAAGATTTCCCTTTCCATCAAAGTAATTGACTTCAATGGAGAGCACATCGCCGCCGAACTCCGTATATGCAAGCCCGGTTACGACTCCGATCTGATCGTCCTTCTCCTTGATGCCGTATTCGAAGATCTCCTTGCCGAGCCACTGATTGATCAGCTTCTCATTGACCGTTATGCTGCGCTTGCCATCATTGAGAATTGCAAGCACAGTCTTCCGGCAGAGAGAGCCGATCAGGCGCTCCAGCTGCCTGACGCCTGCTTCCCTGGTGTAATGACGGATCAGATAGAGAATCTCCTTTTCCTTCAGATGGAACTGTGCAGGCTTGAGGCCATTCTCATGTATCTGCTTCGGAATCAGGTGGTCAGTCGCGATGGATACCTTATCGATCTCCGTATAGGAAGGAAGCTGGATGATCTCCAGGCGATCCTGCAGCGGAGCCGGGATATTCTCCAGGTAGTTTGCAGTAGCGATGAACAGCACCTTTGAGAGATCATAAGGCTCTTCCAGATAGTGGTCAGAGAAGAATGCATTCTGCTCCGGATCCAGCACTTCAAGAAGTGCATCGCTGGGGTCGCCCTTGTAGTCAGCGCCCATCTTGTCAATCTCATCGATCAGGAATACAGGATTGATAACTCCTGCCTTCTTCATGCCCTGAATGACACGTCCAGGCAGCGAGCCGAGATAGGTTCTGCGATGTCCGCGGATCTCTGCCTCATCACGAACGCCGCCGAGCGACATCTTGACGAACTTGCGGTCCAGCGCTCTCGCAATGGACTTGGCAAGCGAGGTCTTGCCTACGCCCGGAGGGCCGACCAGGCAGATGATCGGGCTGTTCAGAGTTCCTGTCATCTCCTTGACGGCAAGATACTCCATGATTCTGTCCTTGACCTTCTCCAGTCCATAGTGGTCTTCATCCAGGATGGAGCGAACCTTTTTCAGGTCCTCATTATCCTTGGTCTCCTGCCACCAGGGAACCTTCAGAAGCCAGTCAAGATAGGAGCGCTCGACAGATGCCTCTCCGCTTCCCTGCGGCAGCATCTCATAGCGCTGAATCTCCTCCATGGCCTTGTCCTTGACATGCTGAGGATATGGATTCTTCTCGACGGTCTCGCGCATCTGATCCGTGTCATCCATCGGATTGCTGCTGTCGCCAAGCTCTTCCTTGATAGCCTTCAGCTTCTCGCGGAGATAATACTCCTTCTGTCCGTCATCGATCTGTTCCTTGACCTTGTCGTTGATAGATGCCTCGATCTGGCTGAAGCTCTGCTGGCGGCGGAGCTCGGCAATGATCTGAAGCATGCGGTCATTCACGTCTACTGTCTCCAGCAGCTTCTGCTTGACCGGAGTCTCCAGCGGGAAGTACTGCGCAAACTGATCCGTAAGCGTGACTGCGCTGACGCCGCTGGTCAGCTGGTTGATGACATCTGCCGGGAAGGAAGATGTCAGATTGCCGACCTTCTCGAACTCCGAGATGATTTTCTTGACGAGCGCTGTCTCCTCCATCTGATTGCCGGGGACATCCTGCATGACCCTGACCGTAGCCATCATGAGGTCATTCCCGTTCTCAAGACTCACGAGCTTCGCTCTCTGCATTCCCGTGAACGTCACGCGCATGAAGCCTTCCTTGCGGCGGACGATCTTTATTTTGGACAGCGTGCCGACCCGATACAGATTTTCTTCCTTCGGATCATCCACCATGATATCGTTCTGACACACGATCCAGACCATGCTGTCATACGATGCGCTTGCTTCATTGACCGCATTGATTGACTTGGTACGGCCGACTTCGATCATGACATCCTGGCCCGGGAATACGACGATGCCGCGGGTGCAGACTGCCGGAATTCGAATGTTCAATTCCTCTGCCATTCCTGTTACCTCCTGTTCCCTGAAATCTCAGGTTCCATTGGACAAAATAAGACGCCGGGCGTCTTATTTGTTTTAGTCGTTGTGATGTTACTTGGCTTCCTCTTCAGGCTTTTTCTCAGCTTCCTTTTCCTCTTCAGCTTCAGCCTTCAGAGCGTTGTCGTTCTTCTTGGCATTCTTCTTGAGGAAATCGTAAGCCAGCTGATTGCGAAGATCCTTCTTCAGCATCTCGGGATCAATCGCCTGCTTGACCTTTTCAAGATCAACCTTGTACTGATCTGCAATTGCCTTGAATTCCTTCTCCATGTCTTCAGCCTTCGGCTCAAGCTTCTCAGCCTCGGCAATCTTAGCAAGAACCAGGCGGACCTTTACGTTCTTCTCAGCCTGTTCCTTGTAGTCCTCACGCAGATCCTCTGCCTTCTTGCCCATCATGGAGAGGTACTGCTTAACATCCATGCCGTACTGCTGAATCTGCTGCCCGAGCTGATTGATCAGCCCGTCGATCTCTTCGTTGACGAGGACATCCGGAATCTCGACCTTTGCATTCTTGGCAACTTCATCAAGAATTGCATCATCTGCCTTGTTCTTGGCAGTTGCCTTCTTGCCTGTTTCCAGACGCGTGCGAATGAGCTTCTTGAGATCGTCAGCGGTTTCCACGCCCGGAGCGTTGACATCCTTCGCAAAGTCATCATCGACTTCCGGAAGCACCTTGGTCTTGACTTCGTTTACCTTGACCTTGAATACGACTGCAGCACCCTTGAGATCCTCTGCGTGATAATCCTCAGGGAATGTCAGGTTCAGTTCCTTCTCATCGCCGGCCTTGACGCCGATCAGCTGATCCTCAAAGCCAGGAATGAAGCTGTTTGATCCAAGCTCCAGGTTATAGTTCTCAGCCTTTCCGCCTTCAAACGGAACGCCGTCCTTGAATCCCTCGTAGTTGATGTTGACTGTGTCACCCTTCTCAGCAGCTCCGTCCTTGGTCTGAAGATCTGCATAGGTCTCGCGCATGCGGTTAAGCTCAGTGCTGAGCTCATCCTCGCTCACTGCGATATCATCAAGATCATAGGCAAGGCCCTTATACTCACCGAGCGTTACCTCCGGATTCACGGAGAACTTGAAGACAACTTCCGCCTTGTCTGCGTCAACAGACTTGATATCAAGCGTCGGCTGGCTGATCGGCTCCAGATTCTGCTCCTTGAGCGCAGCTCTCAGCCATGTGTTTGCGTTGTCGTCAATTGCCTGCAGCTCGCACTCCTGTGCAGTTACAGCCTTCTCAACGATCTTCTTCGGTGCCTTTCCCTTGCGGAATCCCGGAATTGTTACCTTGGCTCCCAGCTTATTGAAGGCCTTTTCGCAATCCTTCTTCCATTCATCGCCCTCAACGGCGACGGTCAGTTCTCCAGTAGATTTTTCCTTCAGTTCCCAGTTTGACATGTTATGTTGTGAAACTCCTTTCACTCTCTCATTTCCCGATAAGTATAGCAAACAAATTTCATTGCCGCCACTGAATTAATCGCAGCCCGGCGGGATTTGCACGCCAACCTGGATTCAGGACACCGTTATCTTAGACCACTGGATTAGCACTGTCAATAGTTGAGTGCTAATTTTTTAGAGATTGCAGATTGTCTTCATTCCCGCTGATCCTCTGGTAGGTCTTTCCGCCATCCATCATATCACTGACCTGGCGCACCATTTCAAGCGCGATGCCTCTGCCCTCTCCCTGCTCATAGGACAGCGGAAGATAGAGGTAGCATTCATGAATCAGCATCGTCCTGCACATTTCAAGCATGTCAGGCTCCCTGCTCAGCCAATCCTCCAGGCAGTTCATGGCTTCCTGAAATCCTGCGCTCCTGGCCAGCGGCGTAACTGCGTCGCCCCAGAAGGTATATTCCAGACCATTCCTGATGTAGATGAATTCCTCGCCGATTTCCTGCTCAGCAATAGCATCGATCAGAAGCGCAGCAGCTTCCGGCTGTGGATCCTTTGCAAGATAATCCCTGATTGCATCGAGGCATACGCGAAGATTCCGGTCTGCAAGAGCAGCGGCGGCAGCGAGCTGTGACTGCGGCTTTCCCTTCAGCTGATGCAGGAGCGAATCCAGCGACTGCTCGGTATCATTGCTTCGCTTCTCGCTTCTTGCATAGGCAAGATCCCTTTTCAGAAGATGAAGCTCCGCTTCCACTTCCTGCGGAATATAGGGCATCGAGCATTCCTGCCGGATCAGATAATCAGCATCTTCCAGCGAGCCGCTGCGGATTGCTTCCCTGATCTGCGCGAGGACCTCCTGATAGTAGTTTTCCATTGCCTGCCTCCGGGATATGAAAACACCGCCGACAATGCCAGCGGGTTGCATGAAACAAGTGGTGTCCACGGCGAGACTCGAACTCGCGACCACCCGCTTAGAAGGCGGGTGCTCTATCCAACTGAGCTACGTGGACAGCAATATGATCATATCAAATCAGTCAAGCCATTTCAAGAACTTCAGCGCCCTAATCCTTCCGGAGGCAGATTCATTCTTCTGGTGCTGATCCTGCTTCCCTGCAGCGTTACCAGCATATAGCAAGGACAGGAGCCATCCCGGTTATACCGCATGGAGCCTGGATTAAGCATTCGAATGCCTCGGAATGTACGGTCTGCATATGCATGCGTATGCCCATAGCAGACAATATCGCAGCCGTTTCTTTCTGCCTTGTAGGCAAGCTGATCCATGCCACGCCAGAGCAGGTCATGGTGTCCGTGCACCAGCATGATGCGATGGCTGCCGATTCCGAGAATCAGCTGATCAGGCAGATCAAGATCATAGTCATTATTCCCGCGCACGCAGGCAAAGCCCTCAAGCAGCCTGGGCGGCAGCTCGCTGTCACCGCAGTGCAAGAAATAATCGGCATCCGGATGCGTCTTCCTGACATATTCAAGCGGTCGCTCAGCCATGTGATTATCACTGACGAGCACGATGGTTATCGTCTTTTCCATGGGAGTATTATACCCGGAATGATGCGGTTTGCGAATGGAATATTTGTCTGTAATAGATTATGATGTTCATGGTGATCGCAAATGAATAACATGACGCTTATGCCATACAGCCTTTATATTCTGTACGCAGCCATCGCGCTGCTTATTATCTGCAGTATTATCACGATTCTGCACCTGAACCGGCTGATGCACTGCCTCCAGAAGGAGCAGCCGGACATCGATCAGATCAAAAAAGGCCTTGAGCAGGCTAAGATCAAGGCAGCTGCATGCAAGACAAAATCAGACTCTGATATCGCCAAGGCGAAGCAGTCCATACCGGCCCTGCTTCTCCTGATGGCAATTCATCAGAATTACAGGCAGAACCGCAAAGAGGGCAAGCGCGGAATCCGCAGCATGAACCAGGCTGCCGCAGCCGCTGTCCAGAAGCGCGCTGTCCAGCAGCAGGTAAGCAGCGTGCTGCGCAGCACACTTGGCAGCGGAGTCCATTTCTGAAGATTGATATCAATGAACCGGCTGCGTGCTGAAGCGCGCAGCTTTTTATGTATCATTATCTTCTTTCCGCCTCGAGTCGCATGACTCTGGCCTGCAGTAATTGCTGCCGTCAGGCAGATCGATCATGGCTCTGCAAATCACCTGCTGTCTTTGAAAAAATCCGCCCTGACGGCGGATTCTATTTCTGTGAGTATTCTGCAAATGTCGTTGAGGAATCATGAAGCTTTGCGGCCAGCTCGACGCCGACATAGCGGTAATGATATGCCTGCGACAGCTTATTGGTGATGCTGACATCGCGGTCGTTCCATGTATTCACGAAGCCGAACTTCCAGGCATTCTGCATAAGCCACTGCGACTGCTCTGTCTTGCTGAAGGAATCTCTCAGGATGCCGCTGACCCCGAAGTCCACGGCAAGCCCGAGCTGATGCTCATCGTGTCCCGGGTAGCTGACATAGGTCACTGCATTCTGCGCTCCGTACTGATCGGAAGCCTGCTGATAGAGATGCTCCTGATCCATGTAGGAAATGTAGCCATCCGTCACCACCAGTCCCGCACATGCCCTGCTGCTGGAAAGATCCGTGCTGGCCGAAGCGCACAGATCCTCAAGCGGCTGCTGGACGGAGGAATCAACGAGAATCTCCTTTTCTGACTCCGAAGGCAGATCTGCATTCAGCACCTGCAGCGCCTGCGGCTTGCGGATCCCGACAGTATGCGTGTCATCAAGATAGGCATCAAGGCTGTTTGCAGCCTCAACCAGGGTGCTTTCAGCGGAATAGCGATCTCCCTGCGTCAGCCAGTCATGAAGCTCATCATAGGTATAGGCATTGAGATAGCGAATCAGCGTATCCGTGTCCATGACGGATCTTGTCTCTTCCACCATCTTCACGATATTTGCAGGCTTCTGCTCCCATTCATACTCACTGAGCTTCTTGTACTCAGCCGCATGATAGATGTTGAAGCCATCTTCCTTGATGAACGATATGAAGACATTGGGGGCAATGGAGTACTCGATGATATATTCGATCTCGCTCTTGGACAGATACTCCCGGATGAGCTCCCTGCTCTTCTGGTCCCGGTATGGATATCTCGAAAGAGAATCATAGCGGAAATTCATGAAGGCCATGGAAATCAGGGAGAATGTCACGATGAAAATCACGAAAACCCTGGTCCATTCAGACTTCTGCTTACCCTCTAGCGTCTTTGCCGGTTCTCTGCTCATGCGTCTCATTATATCATTCCGTCTCCGTGTCATGGAGTGCTTCGTAGACTTTCTGTGCAGTTTCCTGCGGGACCACTGCCGCAATCTGCTGCAGATCTGCTGCCTTCAGATTCGTGAAATTGCCGAATGCCTTCAGCAGCATCCTTTTCCTCTTCGGGCCGATCCCCTCGATTTCATCCAGGATCGACTTCGTCTGGGCCTTGCTGCGGAGCTTGCGGTGATAGGAAACAGCTACCCGGTGCACTTCATCCTGCATGCGGGTAAGCAGGAAGAACAGGCCCGAGCTCTTGTCAATCTGGAATTCCCTTCCGTCCGTATCCATCAGTGCATTCGTGTTGTGATGATCATCCTTGACCAGACCCATGATCTTGATATCAATGCCAAGCGAGTCAATGATCTCCTTTGCAGCCTCGATCTGCGTCCATCCGCCGTCGACGAGAATGCCGTCCGGCATTCTGCCCTGCTCCTTCAGCAGCCGGAAATAGCGTCGGTACAGCACTTCCTTCATGGAATCCACATCAGAATTGCCGGTATGAAGCCTGTACAGGCGATAGTTCTTACGGTCCGGCTGGCCGTCTTCATAGGATACGCAGGAGGCGACCGTGAACTGTCCGCTGATGTGAGAGTTATCAAAGAGCTCAACATGCTTCATCGGCCTGCCGGCCAGACTGCTGAGCTGCTCCACGGCCTGCTCCGTCACTTCCTCCTGGCGGCTGACCACATCAAACTTGAGATCAAGCTGCTTCTTCGCATTCTCGAGGCACATGTCAATCAGCTTCTGCCGATATCCCTTCTGCGGCTGAAAGACAGGCATCTGCAGCACTTCCTGCAGCGTCGTGATATCCGTATCGCGGGGCAGGACAAGCTCTCTTGCGGCTGGATGATCTTCATAGTACTGGATCAGGAATGACTCGAATTCCTCCGCCGCGTCTCCATAGAGAGGGCGCAGGCGGAACTCCTTGTTCAGCACAGTGCCATTGCGGACCAGAAAGCCGGTGATGGCAAGATAGCCGCGGTCTGCATACCAGGCAAATACATCCCTGCTGCCCCTGCTGTCCATCTCGATCATCTGCTTGTCTATCACGTTTGAGATGCCTTCCAGCGTAAGCTTCAGCTCATTGGCCTTCTCATATTCCATGCGGTCTGCAGCTTCCATCATGCGGCTTTTCAGCTGCTGCTCTACTTCACCGGTATCGCCGTTCAGGAATCTTGTGACCTGATCCGCCATGCGGGAATAGATCTCCGGATCGATCTCAAACTCACAGGGACCAAGGCACTGGCCCATATGATAGTAAAGGCATTTCTTCGTGCCAAGCTGCACACACCGCCGAAATGGATAGAGACTCTGCAGCAGCTTCAGGGTTGTCCTTGCTGCTGTTGCATCCGGAAATGGACCGAAGTAGCGGGCCTTTCTGTCCTTGCGGGTATCCCTTGCGATGACCAGACGCGGATAGGTCTCTCTGGTCATCTTGATATACGGATAGCTGGAATCATCAATGAACTGGATATTGTATTTCGGCCGGTACTGCTTGATCAGATTGATCTCCAGCACCAGAGCCTCCTTTTCGCTGCGGGTCACGACAAAATCGAAATCGTCGATATTGGATACCATCTTTGTCGTCTTGAAGTCATGCGCGCCTACAAAATACTGATTCACGCGGTTATGCAGGTTCTTCGCCTTGCCGACATAGATGATTTCCCCGCTGCGATCCTTCATCTGATAGCTGCCCGGCTCATTCGGCAGATTCGCCAGCTTTGCCTTGATATATTCGCGGTCCATCTCAGTCTTTCATCACGACAACCGTTGCGCCGGTGCCGCCCTCCTGTGGCATGCCGATATGCCATGATTCTACATCAGGATCCCTGTCCAGCCGCTGCTGGACAGCCTTGCGAAGAGCTCCGGTTCCATCTCCGTGAATGATCCGGCAGGTCTTTAGATGATGCAGCTTGACGCGGTCCATATAATCGCCCATGGCACTGAGCGCCTCATCTACATGCATTCCGATCAGGTTGCACTCGCCTGGAATGGATTCCATGACAGTGGAATGATCAAAGGAGACGACTGCAGCCGGACGCACGCTCGGCAGCACGGCACTGCTCAGCCGGATCTGGCCGGGCTTTACATGCATGGCACGGCCGTTCAGGGCAATCGTGATATCCTTGCGGCCGATCTGCGTAATCCTGGCTGCCTGTCCGCTGCTGCGAAGCTCTACCACATCCCCGACAGCGAATGCGGCCGGCTTGACAGCCTCATCCTCATCCAGCAGAAACGGCTTATCCTCATGGCGGTTCAGCTTCTGGCGGATTGCCAGCATCTCGTGATAGCGCGCTGTCTCCTGCCTCTCGCGCATCTCCTTGAGAATCTGGTCCGCTTCCCTGCGGGCCTGCTCCTCATAGGCATGCGCTTCCTGCTCGCTTTCCTGCTTCCAGCGATCCTTTTCCTTCTCCAGCTGCTCCTGTGAAAGCCTCAGCTGCCTTTCCTTTTCCTCAACAGCGGCAAGCTTCCCGGACAGATCCAGCTTCATCTGCTCTGCTTCGCTGAGCTGCTTCTCGAGCCGCTCCAGCACCTGATCTTCCTCTGTTCTGGACTGTGCCTTCAGGAATCTTGCATAATTGATGATCGACTTCGGAAGTCCATAGCGCTCTGCCACTTCCAGCGCATTGGACTGTCCAGTCAGCCCTTCCATATACCGATAGGTCGGAACAAGCTTCTGCATGTCGAACTGAACGCTGGCCAACAGTATATCAGAGTGCCTCTTGCCGTATGCCTTCAGGCGGCTGTAGTGGGTGGTCGCAATTGTCATGCAGCCGCGCTCCCGCAGCTCATTAAGCACCGCGATTGCCAGCGCCTCGCCTTCCTTCGGATCTGTCCCGCTGCCGATCTCATCCAGCAGCGCCAGGCTGTCTCCAGTCGCCTCTCTCGCGATTTCAGCCAGCTTTTCAATATGCGCGCTGAACGAAGACAGCGAGGCAGCAACCGACTGATCATCGCCGATATCCGCAAAGACGTGATCAAAGTACGGTATCTCTGCCGCATCCGCCGTTACCGGCATGCCGGAATAAGTCATCAGCACGAAGAGACCGATGATCTTCAGCGAGACTGTCTTGCCGCCGGTATTCGGTCCGGTGATCAGAAGCATCTTCTCCGGATCTTCAAGATGATAATCATTGGCAACGACCTTAGCCGGATCAATCAGGGGATGACGCGCTTTCCTGATATAGATCCGCTTCCTGTCAGTCAGCTCTGCTGCGACAGCATTGTGCTCCTTGCCCCATTGCGCACAGGCAAACAGCGCGTCCAGAAGCGCGCAGGTCTCTATATTGGCAATCTCTTCCTCTGCAACGGCGCCCACTGCATTGGAGCATTCCTGAAGGATTCTCGCAATCTCCTCCTGCTCCTTTGCCAGCAGCTCCTGCTTGCGGTTGTTCGGGCCGACAAAAGAAGACGGCTCCACATATGAGGCCTGGCCGGATGCGGAATCGCCGTACACCATTCCCCCGAAGGTATTCTTCTCCGCCGCCTTGACCAGTATCACCGCCCGCGATCCGCGATAGGTAACAATGGAATCAACGACGCTGGATGAATGTGAAGACAGGAATCTGCTCACCGCGCTGCTGATCTCTGCATCTGCTGACTTCAGCGCCCGCCGGATGCCCGCGAGCTCCTGGCTGGCACTGTCCAGCACTTCACCATAGTCATTGATGCATGCTGTCAGCTTCTCCTCCACACTCTGGTGCAGAACCATCGTGGAGATGAGATCCTTCAGATATTCATGCGGAATCTCAAGGCTGCGGTCATAGGCATAGATGCCGCGGATTCCCTGGATCAGCCTGATTTCCTGCAGCAGCTCCTGAGGCGTCAGCACCATTCCCTTGCCGGCGCTGGCCAGAGATGCCCGCAGATCATGAATTCCTGCAAACGGCATTGCGCCGAACTGCACCGTGCATGCAAGCGCCTCCTTGATCCGCTCATGATCTCTGCGGATGATCAGGGGATCAAAGGAAGGCCTCTTTTCGGCAAGTGCCTGTGAGCCCAGTGAAAAAGAGCAGAACCTGCCGATCTGCCCTCGGATGACATCCAGCTCAAGACTGCTCTCAAGACTCATTACCTGCTCCCCTCTCCAACAGACTGCTTGTCTGTCGCAGTGCTGATCTTCTGATATCCATGATCCTGCAGCCATTCCTCTACGGCCTGCTTATCCTTGTTGTCAAGCTTGCCGGCTGCCTCATAGATCTGATTGACTGCTTCCATCTCGTTGCGGATCCCTGCCTTGGCCAGCACTTCTGCAGAGGCCTCCTGCACTTTGCCGAGCCACGTCTTCTGAAGCACATCGCTGCCATTGCTGAACAGCGGCGTCGAGAGTATGACGCAGATCACCAGAATCCAGATCGTGGCAGAGCAGGCTCCGAGCAATGCGCCCAGCAGGCCGCTGATCTCTGAGATGACCGGTATCTTCTGGATCCCGGCGATCAGCTTTTCCAAAATATAGAACAGCAGCTTAAGCACCGCGAAGATCAGCACGAACCATGCCACTTCATTGAAGTAGCGATAGATCGTATCAGCCGCCAGCGTATTCTGGAACGGAGTCCATGCGGAAGGCCACAGGCGGAAGTACTGATCCGCGAGCGTGCAATAGCGGAACGCTACAAACAGGCTCAGCAGATTGCCGCAGAATGCGACTACTGCGCGGAAGAAGCCCTTCCGATAGCCGGCAATCATCATGAGCACATAGAATCCAATCAGCCCAAGATTGAAATACAGCTCAGAATTTTCAGGAATGCTGATCATCATGCCTCCGTGGCTGAATGCCTAATGGTATGATACTCATTCGGTTTCAGTTAATCAAATGTGCGGCCTCCGCTATGATACAATAAGCACATGCCGCAGAATACCATATCCCTCAAGATGACTCCGGAACAATCAGATCAGCTGCGCAGCACATGGCAGGATGATGCTGTCTTTCCTGCATCGCTGCCGCCGTATGCCGCCTGGCAGATGAAGCTGGAGAACTGCCAGATCACCTGCTACAGCAGCGGAAAGGTTGTCTTCCAGGGGAAGGATGCTGAAGTCTATGCTTCCCCATTCCTGCAGCCGGCTGCAGATGAGCCCGAGCCGAAATCGGCAGTGATTCTGCCGCAGGCCGGCAGCGATGAGGTAGGAACCGGCGACTATTTCGGTCCAGTCTGTGTCTGCGCAACCATTGTCCAGCCGCAGCAGCTTGCTCTTCTGCAGCAGCTTGGCGTCAGGGATTCAAAGGCGCTGAACGATACGGATATCCGCAGAATTGCGCCGGAGCTGATGAAGACGCTTACGTACAGCCTGCTGATCGTGGATAATGCCAAGTACAATCAGGTTCACGCCGTCAGCAACATGAATGCGGTCAAGGCGCTGCTGCACAATCAGGCCTATGTCAACCTGAGCAGAAAGGCAGAGCTCCCTTCCTTCCGCATCATTGACCAGTTTGCAGAGGAGCCGATCTATTACCATTACCTGAAGAAAGAGCCGGTTGTCATCCGCGGAATTCACTTTGAGACCAAAGCTGAGAACAAGTATCCAGCCGTTGGCGCTGCTTCAGTCATTGCACGCTATGCCTTCCTGATCTCCATGGATGAAATGGAGAAGAAATACGAGATGCATTTCCAGAAAGGCGCCGGTACCGCAGTTGACCACGATGCCGCTGCGTTTGTCCAGAGATACGGTTTTGACCGGCTAGGAGAAGTCGCCAAGCTTCATTTCAAGAATACAGAGCGGATAAAAAGATAGCGGCTTCAGCGAGCCGTTATCTTTTTCATATCATCGTGTTGGGAGTCTTGTAGGCCTCGATCCGGATGGTGTTGGCAATCCTTACCAGCTCAACTCCGGCTGCCTTCAGCATGCGCTTGCTTGCAATCGTCGATTCCGTGTCGGCATACTTGTCAGACTCATATACAATCTTCCGGATCCCGGACTGAATGATTGCCTTGGCACATTCATTGCACGGAAACAGGCTGACATAGATGGAGCAGCCAGCCACGGAGCGCGGGCTGTTCAGGATGGCATTCAGCTCCGCATGCACGACAAATGCATACTTCGAATCCAGCACGCCTCCCTCACGGGACCACGGGAACTCATCATCGCTGCAGCCGGTTGGAAAGCCGTTGTAGCCAACGGAAACGACATGATGATTCTCATCGACGATGGCAGCTCCTACCTGCGTGCTAGGGTCTTTGGAACGCAGTGCCGACAGATGAGCCAGCCCCATGAAGTATTCATCCCAGGTTAATGTATTCTCGCGCTTACCAGACATATGATCAGTTCTCCTTCAGATACTCTGATAATACATCCGTTCCATACAGCGTATCCAGTTTTTCAGCCATTTTCTGTGCATGTCCTTCAAGTCCGTGCTGAGCTTCATACACAAGAATCCTCGCATCCGTTCCAAGATACCGCTCTTCCTCAGGAATGGAGGCATTCCGCATGGCGAGAGGCACTATGGCAATGCACAGCGCTGCCAGCGCAATGCTGGAATTTCTGCGGAATACCTGAAAGGATGGATTCGGCGAGCGGTCCAGCATCGCCGAGAGAAGCAGGCCTGCAACAGCGCCGCCGACATGCGCCTGCCAGGCCACGCCTGGCATGAAATTGATGCCCAGGTTGATCGCGACAGTCTCCAGAATGGAATTGCGCACGCCCGGCAGCTCAAAGGCCCCGTTCTTGGCAATGAAATAGATCTCGCCTGCCATCAGGCCATAAAGGCCTCCGGACAGGCCGACCGCAACCGTATTGCCGGTCAGGATGAACAGAAACAGGCTTCCGGAAAGAACCGAGCATGCCAGAATGATGCTGTACCTGACCCTGCCATACGCCTGCTCCATGAACATCCCCAGGCTGTACAGCGCTGCGAGATTCATGGCCAGGTGAAGAAACTGCTCATGTACAAGCCCGACGCTCAGCAGCCGCCACCACTCTCCGGCCAGGATGAATGGCTTGTAGTAGGCACCGTACAGAATTGCTGCCTCGGTGCTGCTGCCGGCAAAGCCGGTAAGATGAATCAGGGCAAAGACCAGGACGCACGCTGCCGCGATTCCGATCGATACCTTCGGCAGCGGACGATGCGTCCTCATTCGCTTTCCTTCCGCAGCATATCAAGCAGCTGCTCAAAGTATTCCGGCAGCGGCGCCTCAAATGTCATCTCTCTGCCGGTGCGCGGATGAACCAGCGTCAGTCTGCATGCATGAAGCACCTGTCCCTGCGTGTCCATCAATGCACAGGGCTTCCCGTATTTCAGGTCTCCCATGACAGGATGGCCGATATACTTCATATGCACGCGGATCTGATGGGTGCGTCCAGTCTCCAGGCGGCACTCGGCAAATGTGGAGCTGCGGAATCTCTCCAGAACCTTGAACCAGGTTCTGGCGCTGCGGCTGTTGATATCCGTGACGGTCATCTTCTGGCGGTCGCTGGGATCGCGGCCGATCGGAGCATCTATCAGGCCCTCATCATGCTCAAGGCTGCCCATGACCACGGTCCTGTACTCACGATGGCATGTCTTGGTCTCCAGCTGCTTCGCGATCGCCTCATGCGCAAAGTCATTCTTGCAGGCAACCAGGCAGCCTGTCGTATCCTTGTCAATGCGATGGACGATGCCCGGCCTCAGCATCCCGTTGATACCGGAGAGATCATGGCAGTGATACAGCAGCGCATTGACAAGCGTCCCGGAGCTGATTCCAGGCGCCGGATGAACGATCATCCCCTTCGGCTTGTTGATGACGATGATATCGCTGTCCTCATACAGTATGTCCAGAGGAATATTCTCAGGCTCGATGTCAAGGGGCTGGTCGTCCGGGATATCCGCCTCGATGAGGTCGCCGGCAGAGAGCGTGTAGCTTCCCTTCACGACCTCGCCGTTGACACGGACCAGGCCTTCTTTGCAGAGTGCCTGCGCTCTCGTTCTTGACAGATCTGTCATCTCCGAGAGTGCCTTGTCAATCCTCGTGCCTGCCTGCTCCTGAGCAGTCAGCTCAATTCTGTTCATGTGCATCTCCCTTTCTCTCGCTGCTGTCATCCAGAAGCGTCTGCAGGATCAGCAGGCATACACCTATGGTCAGACACATATCTGCCACATTGAATACCGGAAAGTCATAGCCGAACGGATAGAAGTGAAGAAAGTCCCTCACATAGTTCAGCATCAGCCGATCGATCAGATTGCCGGCAGCGCCGGCAATCATGAGAGACAGTGCGATCCTCATCAGCCTGGAGTTCGGCTTCTTCCTTTCCTTCATCAGGAAATAGAACATGACGCCGATCGCAGCGGCTGCGATCAGGGAAAGCAGCACCTGCTGCCCCGACAGCATGCTCCAGGCAGCGCCGGTATTCCTGACATAGGTTATGTAGAAGAAGTGCGATATGACCTCAACATCCATCGGCCTGGTCTCCTGAATCCAGTATTTTGTCACCTGATCCAGGATCAGGCATATTCCAATGATAAGTGCTTCCATCTCATCCTCCGCTATTCAGAACGCACTTCCGATTTTCCCATGATCCGGTCGTTCTGCTCCCGGGAGAACTGATTCGTATAAAGCTGGTAATAGTATCCTCCGCGTGCCATTAGCTGCGAATGCGTTCCCTGCTCCACAGCCACGCCGTGATTCATCACCAATATCTTATCCGCATTGACGATCGTTGACAAACGATGGGCGACGACAAAGCTGGTCCTGCCGGCCATGACAGTCTGTATCGAATCCTGCAGCAGCTGCTCCGTTGCGGTATCCACCGATGCGGTAGCCTCATCAAGCACAAAGATCCTGGGATCTGCAATCAGCGCTCTGGCAAAGGAGATCAGCTGCTTCTGGCCGGTGGAGAGGCGGTTTCCATTCTCGCCGACTTCCGTATCCAGTCCCTTCTCAAGGTTCGCAATAAACTGGTCCGCATGAACCAGCCTGCAGGCTTCCTCTATCTCGGCATCCGATGCACTCAGCCTGCCGAAGCGGATATTCTGGCGGATCGTGCCGCTGAACAGCTGCGGCTGCTGCAGCACATAGCCGAGCCTGCTGTGCAGCCAGTTCAGGGATCTTTCCCGCTCATCGATTCCATCAATGCATACGCTGCCTTCCGTCGGCTCATAGAAGCGGCACAGCAGATTCACGATCGTGGACTTTCCTGATCCGGTCTCGCCGACAAGAGCAATCGTCTCGCCAGCCGTGACATGCAGGCTGAAGTCATGCAGCACTTCCTGACCGCTTCCGTAATGGAAGCTGACATGATTGAAATCAACATTGCCGCGGATTGGTTCATATGCGTCTGCCCTGGGATCCAGCTCCGTACCATACTTCTGCACGATCGCCTCGGAATCCGCAACTGCCGGCTCCTCGCTCAGCAATGAGAGAATGCGCTCCGCGCTGGCCTGTGCCATCTGCAGCTCGGCAATCAGGCTTGAGATCTGGTTCAGCGGCTCGAAGAACTGCTGTGCATATCCGGTAAACATCACCAGCGTGCCAAACTGTATCGCATGCAGGAGAACCTGATTTCCGCCGTAATAGAGAATCGCCGCCGTCGAGAAGGCAGATGCCATCATGACGGTTGGATAGAACAGCGAGGACAGCGTAGCTGCATGCACAGCGGCCGCACGCATCTCTTCCGTATCCTTGCGGAAATCTCTCGTATTGAGATCTTCAAGAGCCAGCGTCTTTGCTGTTTCCGCACCGGCGATTCCCTCGCTGAAATCACCGGTAATTCTGGAATTCATGCGCCTGACATCACGGTAATTCTTCAGGATATGGATATTGAACCACTTGGAAAGCAGATACAGCGGAGGCACGACCGCTATGACCAGCAGCGCAAGCTTCCAGTTCACGCTGAGCATGACCGCCACTGCGCCGATCATGACAGTCAGCCCCCAGAGCAGATCCATCAGCGACCACGACAGTATCTCGGCCAGACGGCCGATATCGCTGGTCACTCTGGACAGCAGCCATCCCGCCGGAGTGACATCAAAGAAGGAATAGGAAAGCGTCATCAGGCGCTCGAAGAGCTTCATGCGCAGGTTGTATGAGAAATCCATCTCCATATGCCCGGCCTGCATGAAATAGAAGAAGATGCAGATCGTCTGCATGACTGCTCCGCATACGAAGACGATGCCGAAGATGCGCAGCGCTGCCGGGCTGCCGTCTCCTGACGCAAATGTATCGATCGCGATCTTCTCGAGATAGGGAAGCAGCACATCGAATACGGCAATCAGCACATTCAGGATGCCAAGCGTGACAAGGCGCTTTTTCTGGTCCTTCATGAGCGCGAAGATGCGCTTCCAGAGATGCAGATCCAGCGAATCCGTCTGATACGTTTTCTCTTCAAATCTGGTGGTACTCATGCGTTCTCGCCCCCTTCCAGATAGTTTGACTGGATCTCGTTGATCTTCTGATAGAGCCCTGGCTTCTGGATCAGCTCCTCATGCGTGCCGGAAGCCGTAATTCTCCCATTCTCTAGAACATAGATGCAGTCCGCATCGCGAGCGCTCGCTACGCGCTGCGTGATGATGATAGTCGTTGCCTTGCCCTTGTTCTTCCTGAGGCTGCTGCGGATCTCAAGATCCGTCTTCGTATCGACGGCGCTGAGCGAATCATCAAAGATCAGCACTCTGCTCTTGTTCAGCAGCGTTCTTGCAATCGCGATCCTCTGCTTCTGCCCGCCGGAAAGCGTGACGCCCTTCTCGCCGACCAGCGTGTCATATCCCTTCTCAAACTCCAGGATTCCCTTGTGAATCGAGGCTGCCTTGGCTGCCGCATAGACCTCATCGCGGGTAGCCTTCTCATTGGCCAGATGAATATTCTCGTAGATCGTGCGCGAGAACAGGAATGGCTCCTGCAGGACGATGCCGACCTGGCGCCTGAGATATTCCTTCTGGATCTGCTTCAGCTCATAGCCATCCAGCGTAATGGATCCCTCTGTGTAGTCCTCCAGCCTGGTCAGCATCTGCACCAGTGATGACTTGCCGCTTCCGGTCGGGCCGACAATCGCAGCTGTGCTTCCCGCCGGGATCTCGAGCGAAAGATCATGAAGGACATTCTCGGTCGCATCCTCATACTTGAAGGAGACATGATCAAAACGAATCTCTCCCTGCAGAGGCGGCGTGATGCCGGAAGAGAGATCCTCCTCCTGCTCGTTGAAAATTTCGTTGAGGCGGTCCATGGATACGCCGGACTTGCCGATGTCAGCCAGGATTCTGCCAAGCTGGCGGATCGGCCATAGAATATTTGATTCATACGTGATGAAGACAAAGAAGGTTCCTACCGTGATCTCTCCGGATCTTGCCATTGCAATGCCGGAGAACAGCACGATCACCGTCTGCACCATGCAGAGCAGATCAGAGGAGGACCAGTAATAGCCGATCAGCTTGATCATGTTGAAGGTGATCTTCCGATAGTCCTCATTGGCAGCGGCAAAGCGGTCGCGCTCATGCGCCTCGCGGCCGAACGCCTTGATGACGCGGATGCCGGAAAGATCTTCCTGGACAGTAGAGGTCAGCCTTCCCTCTGATTCATCTGAGGCCAGGAATGCTTTCTGATTCTTCTCGAAGAACCAGAAGGCATACAGGATGAGCACCGGCATCAGTAGAAATGACTTCCAGGCAAGCTTCTGGTTGAGCGAAAACAGCACTGCGCAGGCGATCGCGATCGTAGCAATGGATCGGATCATCTGCGGCAGCTGCGTTCCCATTACCTTGCGAATCTGCTCAACATCGCTGGTGCACCGCTGCACAAGATCGCCGGTATTGGCACGGTTCTGATAGGAGTGCGGCAGCCTCTGCAGATGCGAGAACAGGCTGTCCCGGATATCCCTGGCCATCTGCTCAGACACTTTTCCTGAAGAATAGCCGCGCAGGAACAGAAATACGGACTGCAGCGCATAAAGAACCAGGATCGCAACAGCGCCTGCCCAGAGATTCGAGCGCAGCCATTCGCTGCCGCCGAAGCTGCGCAGCAGAAAAGAGGACAGCGCGGATCCGGACGGCTGCTGATTGATGACATCATCAATAAAGAATCGAAACACAAGCGGCGTCAGCAGAGAAAGCATCACTGCCGCAACTGCAGATATGAACATGACCGCAAGCATACCCCAGTGGCCATGCAGGAATCTGCTCAGGAATTTTCTGCGATTCATCATTTTCCCCCTTCTGAAGAAAAAAGCACTTATTCGTGCTTTTTACTTTCGGCCTGACTGATATGCTTTCAATGCTCTGGCGATCTGGTCCGGGCAGCTTGTCGGCTTGAACCCGCAATGTATGCCATTCAGCAGCGGTATGATCTCTGTTGCTGTATGTCCCTTGATCAGCGCCGCAATGCCTCTCAGATTGCCGCTGCAGCCGCCGATAACCTCTAGATTCTCAATCGTGTCGCCATTCATATCAAATATCATCTCAGTCGAGCAGGTGCCCTGCGGCCGAAAGATAAATTTCTCGCTCATGTCTGCAGCCTCACTTTCCGTTCGCGGATCAGCGAATATCGCGTTGATATAACAATAGAGATTTAACAACAAAACATCCCTGCAGTCAACTGATGGGCATGAATGATCAGGAATAACCGATGATCAGCCGAGGTCAAGGGCATTAATCCGGCTGCCTTCCCCGATCACGACAATCAAGTCAGAGTTCTGGATTTGATAGTCCGGGCTGAGCGCTGTAATCAGTTCCTCCGATGCGCTCTTCCGCACGCCGATGACATTGATGCCATAGCGGCTGCGCAGCTTGAGATCTCTCAGCGTGCGGCCATGCCAAAGCGAGGGGCTCTTCATCTCCATGATGACAGTATCGCCGCTGATATTGAACATCTTGATCATGTTCGGATTCAGGAGGCGCTCAGCGATCTGCACGCCCATATCTGCCTCCGGCTGGATGATCTCGTCGGCTCCGATCTTGCGCAGCACCGCCGCATAGGACGCATTGTTGGCCTTCACGATGATATATTTTACCTTCAGTTCACGAAGATTCATGATCGCAAGAATGGAAGCCTCGAGATGACCGCCCATCGCGATGATCGCTGCCTCGACATTCGCGGCGCCAGCCTCTTTCAGCTGGCTCAGATCCGTGGCATCTGCCCGCACGACATTGCCGACATGCTCCGAAAGATGCTGCACTGCCTCCATGTCACTGTCAATCCCGATGACATCAGCGCCTGCATCCGCAAGCGTCATGGCTACTGCGCTTCCGAACATTCCCAGCCCGATGACTGCATAGCACTTCCGTTCGCTCATATCTCTTCTCCCTCTTCAGCCGATCATGATCTCTGCCGGCGGATATTCAACGCTGTGCCTGATGCTCTCATGCCTGCGCTGGAATACTTCCACGATTGCCAGCGGACCGACTCTTCCGATATACATGAGCAGGATAATGATGATCTTCCCCATCGCAGAAAGCCCGGCTGTGATGCCGGCTGTCAGCCCTACGGTCCCGATTGCGGATGAGGCCTCAAACAGCAGCTGGAGCATCGTGCATTCCGGATCTGTCACCAGCAGAAGAATAGTCGCAAGCAGCAGGAACCCAAGATACAGGCTGCATATGACAAGCGCTCTCAGAACATCTGTAGGCTGCAGCTGCCGATGCGCAAGGCATCCGATTCGCCTGCCATGCATGGCTGCCCAGATCGTGCTCAGCAGCACGGCAGCCGTCGTGGTCTTCATGCCGCCTGCTGTGCCTCCGGGCGAGCCGCCGATCAGCATGTATACGCACATGATCAGCAGGCTTGCCTGATAGCAGCTGCCGATGCGCACCGTTGCGAAGCCAGCTGTCCTCAGGGTTACCGACTGGAATGCAGATACCAGCAGCTTGCTGGACAGCGGCATGGAGCCGATTGTCTCAGGATTGCTGAACTCGCTGATCAGAAACAGGACGGTGCCGCTGATGAACAGGATGGCGGAAGTCCGGATGACAATCCGCGAATGCACCAGCAGCCTGCTCCACAACTTGCGTCTGGTGCCTGCCTCATTCTTCTGCAGGAGGCAGTGGCTCAGATCCATCCAGACCATGAAGCCGAGGCCGCCAACCGTGATCAGTGCCATGATCGTGATGCTGACGAGCGGATCCGCTGCGTACCGCACCAGGCTGTCAGGCGCAAAGGCATCAAATCCGGAGTTTGTGAAGGCAGATACTGCAAGGAAGAGTGCATTGAAGAGCCCTTCCGCCGTCCCAAAATCCTGCACCATCCGGATAGACAGCAGCAGAAATCCGCAGAGTTCAAAGCAGAAGGTATATTTCAGGATGCGGCGCAGATAGCCCGGAACATCAAACATGCCTGACTTGCCGGAAGCAGCCGCAAAGACAGTCTGCTCCGCATAGCTCATCTGCTGGCGGCGCATCATCAGGAAGAGCGCGACAAAAGTCATCAGCCCAAGCCCGCCGATCTGCATGAGCAGAATCATGACTGTCTTGCCGAACAGCGTATACTGCTCAGCGACAACGATCGGCGTAAGACCGGTCACGCAGACGGCACTGGTTGCCACGAACAGATGATCCAGGTATGGTGCAGGCGCCCCTGCATTTGCGATCGGCAGACTGAGCAGAAGGCTTCCGGTCAGAATGACTGCCGCAAAGCTGAGGGCCAGCAGCTGCGAAATCCGGAAGTGCCTCAGCAGCCGCTCAAGGCCAGGATAATGGCGCAGAAGCGCCGTATCAGCCATTGCCTTTTCATGATTGTCTTTTCGTTTCATTTCTAATCTATTATAATACGCAATGCATAGAAAGAGGCATGTTATGTCAGATCATCTGATTTCAAGCCTTTCCGCGCCAACGCAGAATGCACTCGCCCGCCTGCAGATCTCTGAGCTTTCCGAGATCCAGAAGCGCTGCATACCTGATGCGATGCAGGGAAAGGATATTCTGGCGCAGGCTCCGACCGGCTCCGGAAAGACCTTCGCATATCTCATACCAGTCGTTGAGCAGCTCATCGCCGAGAAGCCGCAAAAGCACCTTCCGCAGGCACTGATCCTGGTGCCGACAAGGGAGCTTGCGCTGCAGGTCGCGCAGGCAGCGCGTTCCCTGCTTTCTACGAGAGAGGGCTTCAGGACTGCTGTCCTGGTCGGCGGCACCGACATGAATCTGCAGGTGCACACTTTCTCCAGAGGCGCCGATATCGTCATCGGCACGCCGGCGAGAATCCTGGATCATCTCCGCCGTCACACCTTCAAGCCAAAGCTCTGCCGGATGCTGGTTCTGGATGAAGCAGATGAGATGCTCAGCATGGGCTTCGAGACCCAGGTCAGAGAAGCAGCAGAGAGCCTTCCTGCCCACCAGTGCATGATGTTCAGCGCCACGTTTCCCGCGGAGCTCATGGAATTGAGCGGTCAGCTGCTGCATGATCCGCTGAATATCCATACCGAGCAGGAAAGCCTGCTGAAACAGCGGGTCACCATCTATCATGCAGCAGTTGAAGAATCCGGAAAGATCGATGTGCTGGCGGAGATCCTCCATCATTTCAAGACCGGCCGCGTTCTGCTGTTCTGCAATACCAGACGGACAGCTGACTTTCTCTGCGGCATTCTGCAGGAGCGAGGCGAGTCTGCAGATGCGATCCACAGCGAGATGGATGCGGATGAGCGCCGGCGGATCATGAAGCGCTTCCGCCAGTATGAAATCAGGATCCTCTGCGCAACTGACGTTGCCGCCAGAGGGCTTGATATTGCCGACATGAATCTTGTTGTCAGCTATGACCTGCCTGATACTGCAGATCTTCTGATTCACCGCGTCGGCCGAACCGGGCGGGCCGGCACGGAAGGAATTGCCATCCTTCTCGTGACGCCGCAGCAGCAAAACCGCGAGGCAGAATACATGCAAGCAGATGAAATGACAGCCCAGCCGCTCAGCAGCATCATTTCATTCAGCAAGGCTGCCGCTCGAAAAGGGACAATGCGGCATCATCCAGAAAGAAGGAAAGACAGATGATCTCAGAGGGACTGATGTCATTCATGGGTTATCACACCTACTATCGCATCGCTGGAAATCTCGGCAGCGGAAAGACACCCCTGCTCTGCCTTCATGGCGGTCCCGGATCCACGCATTCCTATTTTGAGAGCCTGGACTGCCTTTCGGAAGACCGCGCTGTCATTTCCTATGATCAGCTCGGCTGCGGAAGATCCATGGTGCATGGCCATCCGGAGCTCTGGACCGCAAAGACCTGGATCGATGAGCTGGAGGAGCTCAGGCACGAACTGCATCTTACGGATGTTCATCTGCTTGGACAGTCATGGGGCGGCATGCTTGCAATCTCCTATGCATGCACCCGCCATCCTTCCGGCATTCGCTCCATGATCCTTTCCAGCACGCTCTCCTCTGCCTCGCTCTGGGCACAGGAGCAGCATCGGCTGATCCGCTATCTGCCTGTTTCCGAGCAGCAGGCAATCGCCGAAGCGGAAGCGAGCGGCAATTACAGCGCGCCCGCCTATCTTGCCGCAAATGCCCATTATATGCAGCTGCACTGCTGCGATCAGCATCCAGAGAGGAGCAGCGCATCAGATTCCGGCTCCGGCCGGGAATCCTATCTGGCTGCCTGGGGGCCGAATGAATATACACCGGAAGGCACTCTGAAGGATTACGACTATACCGATGCGCTTCACGCCTGCAGCATTCCTTCGCTGATCATCAGCGGGACGGATGATCTCTGCACGCCGCTGATTGCCAAGACCATGAAGGATGCGATTCCGGACTCGCAATGGGAGCTCTTTGCAGGATCAAGGCATATGTGCTTTCTCGAACAGCCGGAGCGCTATCATCAGCTGGTCCGCAGCTGGATGAATGCGCATGACAGATAAGAAAAAGAAGCTTCGGGCTTCTTTTTTCAATGCGTTCGGATCTCTTTCAGCTGCAAGGAATCTGCGGCAGATCACTTTCTGCGGTGATCAGACAGCAGTGCACTAAAGGTAAGCACAGCCGCAGCGCCGATGATCCCGATGAGAAGCCCGACCGCAGCGCCGGTCACGGCCTTCTCCTCTTTCGGTGTCAGCTCCTGATCCTCCTCGACATGGATCAGCTCTACCTTATCGCCCTTCAGCGTGTTTTCTTCCAAAGCTCTTTTCTCATTTTCTTCCATGGCATCCTCCAGTTTCATATTCTGCTCCGGCTGCTCAGCCGACCTTGTTTCCTGCTGCTCATCTTCGCTCACTCCCGGCTCTGCGGCCGCATTCAGCCCGCTGCTTTCTGCTGCACCTGCACAGGAAGCCGGTTTCATTCCGCCAGTATCCTGCCGCGCAGCTGTTCTGTCTGAGCGCTGATGCGCAGACAGGATCTCATGGAGCTCCGGAAGATCCTCCGCATGCTGCTCCAGCTCCTCCGGCTCCAGTTTCTTCAGCGCATCCATCGCACCATCTGCTTCCTGGCTGCTCTTCTGCACAGGCTCCACGGAAAGATCGCGCAGAAGCATATTCAGGGTTGCCGTGTTCTCCTCCTCTGTCTTGGAGTAGTCATATTCGAAATTGAAGGAATTACCGTCTTCTCTGCGATCGCTCATCCACGTCTCCCTGTCCTGCTCATTTTACATCGGAACGTGCCGAAAAAAAACCTTCCGGGACTTCTCCTGGAAGGTATTGCAGCTCAGTAGTTCTCGCGCTTGATCTCAAAGTAGCTCTGCGGATGGCCGCATACCGGGCAGACCTTCGGTGCCTGCTTGGCCACGACGATGTGTCCGCAGTTGCGGCACTGCCAGGTAACAGCATCCTGGCGGACAAATACCTCTCCGCTCTCGATATTGGCAAGAAGCTTGCGATAGCGTGCCTCATGCTCTGCCTCGATCTTGGCTACGCCGCGCATCTCGGCAGCGATCTTCGGGAAGCCTTCCTTCTCGGCTGTATCTGCCATCTGCTTGTACATCTCGGTCCACTCATAATGCTCGCCGTCAGCAGCCTGCGCCAGATTCTCCGTGGTATCCTTGATATCTCCGCCCTGGAGATACTTGAACCACATCTTGGCATGCTCCTTCTCGTTGCCGGCGGTCATTGCGAACAGCTCTGAAATCTGCTCATAGCCATCCTTCTTTGCCTTGCTGGACCAGTAGTCGTACTTGTTCCTGGCCTGGCTTTCCCCGGCAAATGCTGTCTGCAGATTCTTTTCTGTTTCGGTGCCTTTCAGTTCCTTCATGATCAGATTCCTCCTTAGCTACATTATAGTAGTATCTTTCTGCTCCGGCTCACTCTCTTGATGCATAGTTTTCTCCGGGGTATTCCGAACACCAAGAAGCTGCTTCGGTTTTCCGGCAAGCGGCAGGCTGAACCAGAAGGTGCTTCCCTCTCCTACCTTGCTGCGGACACCGTACGGGACATGATGCAGCTCCAGGATCTGGCGCACGATTGCCAGACCGATGCCGGATCCGTTGGAAACACGCACATGCTGCTTATCGATCTTATAGTAGCGGTCCCAGATATCATTGATCTTATCTTCCGGGATTCCCTCGCCGAAGTCCTGAACCTCTACGGTTGCCTGCGTGCCCTGCGTCTTCAGGCGCACAATCACATGCTTCTGGCTTCCGCCGTAGTTGATCGCATTGGTCATGAAGTTATTGAATACCTGCTCAATGCGCTTTTCATCTCCATGAACCATGATGCTTGACTCTATCTCAGTCTCAAGGCGATACCCATCCTGCACGCGGTAGACCTCATATTTCTTCATCTGGTTCTCCACGAGCGCGCTGAGACTGAAGTCGCTCTCCTGCAGCGTGATCCTGTTTGCCTGCATCTTCGAGAGATCCAGCAGATCATTCACGAGCGAAGTCAGGCGGTTGGATTCATCAATGATGACCTGGATATTCTCATCTGTCTTTTCCCCCGGCAGATCTCGCATCATCTCGCCGTATCCGCTGATCATTGTCAGCGGCGTTCTCAGGTCATGGGACACATTGGCGATCAGATCGCGCTTTGCCTGATCTGCCTTCTTAATATCCGTGGCAGCCTGCGCCAGCGTCGCGTTAAGCTCCTGCGCTTCCTCATACTGATCATTCTTCGGATCTGCCTGGTAGATTCCCTTCGGCAGATTTGCTGCCTGCTGCGAGATCGCGGTCAGAGGCTTCGCGATTGTCTTGTTCATCAGGAATGTCAGCAGCGCGATGGAGAGCACCAGGAATCCGGTGATGTAGATGAGCTGCGTGCTCAGCGTCCTGGTGGTCGCGTTTACCGGCGAGATGCCTGAATAGACCATGACGACATTGCGGCCGGAATCTGTATCGACGATCCTGGTATAGATGATATTCTTGAAATCAGAGCTCGGCCCGCCGATATCAAGCTTGGTTGACGTCGAGAGATAGCTTCCGTTATTCTCCTCGGCAAGGGCAACCTGCTGAAGAATCTCCGTATTGCTCATGCGATACAGGACACAGCCCATATTGCCGGCCTGCGCCCATGTATCAGAGCTGATGATGCGGACACAGGTATCATTCTGCGCCGAGACCTTGTATATGATGCTGGTGATATCATCCTTGTCCAGATGCGTGACGATCTCATCCGATGCATTCCTGATCGTTGAGATCTTGTTGCGCTCATACATCGGCTCCAGCAGGACAATCTGAAAGACCCAGATCAGGGCGATCAGAAGCGCCGTAAAGACGATCAGATACTTAGCGATCTTCCATTTCAGGCTTATCTTCTTTTTCAAAGCGGTAACCTACCCCTCTCAAGGTAACTATATACTTGCTGTAATCCTGCATGTTCTTGCGCAGAAGTTTGATATGCGTATCCAGCGTGCGGTCATCGCCGAAGAAATCGTAGCCCCAGACATTCTGGAGGATCTGCTCCCTGGTCAGCGCTATTCCCGCATTCTTGACAAGATATGCAAGCAGCTCATATTCCTTTGGAGAAAGCTGAACGCGCTCGCCGTCAATCGTGACAATGCGGGCGGAATAATCGATCTCCATGCCGTGCAGGCGGAAGACCTCCGTATCCGCGGCTGTCGGATGCGTGCGCTTCAGAATCGCATGGATGCGCATCATGAGCTCCTTGCTGGAGAATGGCTTGACGACATAGTCATCTACGCCGATATCAAAGCCATGAACCTTATCATATTCCTCGCCAAGCGCGGAAAGCATGATAAAGGGAAGCTCAGGATGCGTCTTCTTGATTTCCTTGCATGCGGAGAAGCCGTCCAGATTCGGCATCATGATGTCCATGACGACCAGATCATAGCTGTTCTTGCCGCAGAGCTCTACGGCCTGCAGCCCATCGCATGCCTCATCTGCCTGAAAGCCCTCATACTCTGCATACTTCCGAATCATCTGGCGAATCTTCTCTTCGTCGTCTACTACCAGAATCCTTGTCATCCTGCCTGTCCTCTCTTTGCCATGATATTACCCGGCCTCTGTGAATCCTGTGTGAAGACTAGAGTTTTTCCAGCAGATCTGCAGCAGAATCGAGTTCCTTTACCTTGAGATCTTCAATCGTACCGTGATCGCAGGCAGCAGTGTTCTCAGCCCGCAGCGGAATCTGTGCAAGCAGCGGCAGGCCGAATTTCTCGACTGCCTCATGCGCATGCGACTCCCCGAAAACATACATCCGATTCCCGCACTTATCGCATTCAACATAGCTCATGTTCTCAACCAGGCCAAGCACCTTGATATTCATCATGTTGGCCATGTTGATTGCCTTCTCCACGACCATGCTGACCAGCTCCTGCGGCGAAGTGACGACAATGATCCCATCCAGCGGAATGGACTGGAACAGGGTCAGCGGCACATCGCTGGTTCCCGGAGGCATATCGACAAACATATAGTCCACGTCATTCCAGTAGACTTCCTGATAGAACTGCTTCAGGATGCCGGCGACCATCGGGCCTCTCCATATGACTGGCTGATCATCCGTCTCTGTCAGCATGTTCATGCTGATGACCTGTATGCCTGTCTTTGTCACTGCCGGAAGAATGAGGTTGTCCTGCCCGTATGCCTTGTCATGAATGCCGAATACCTTGGCCATGGAAGGACCGGTGATGTCTCCATCCAGCACTGCTGCCCGATGATTTCTGCGCTGCATCTCAACTGCAAGGCAGGAAGTGACAAAAGACTTGCCTACTCCTCCCTTTCCGGAGACAACGCCGATGATCTTGCGAATCCTTGACTTCTCGCTTGGCTCAATGCGAAGCGTATGCGCTTCCTTGAATCTGTCAAATGCACTTTCCTGCTTTGGTTCCCCGTTATTTTCACTCATATGATTGCTCCTCGCTGATATTCTACCAAATCCGCGGTTATCCTGCACGAAATGCGCATGAACTTGGAACGTCAGGCAGAAAGCTGTGATATGATAAACTCGTTGTTTTTTGGGAGGAGAATTGAGATGGCAGGATATGTAGTAGTCGGCGCCCAATGGGGTGACGAAGGAAAAGGCAAGGTAGTAGATCTTCTCGGAACTCACATGGACATGGTGGTTCGCTTCCAGGGCGGCAACAATGCCGGCCATACCATTGTGGTCAATGGCAAGAAGACTGTGCTTCATCTGCTTCCCAGCGGCATCATGAACGAGGATGCTTCCTGCATCATCGGACCGGGTGTTGTCATCAATCCATTTGTCCTGCTGAAGGAGATTGATGCCCTGCAGGCCCAGGGACATCGCACGGATCATGTGTTCATCAGCGACCGTGCACATCTGCTCATGCCTTATCATGTCCGCCTCGATGAGCTGATGGAAAAGCGTGCCGGGAATGCAAAGATCGGCACGACCAAGAACGGCATTGGCCCCTGCTATTCCGATAAGTACTCCAGGATCGGCATCCGTGTATGCGATCTCGCTGACTGGGATGTCTTCCAGGAGAAGCTGCACACGGTGCTTGAACTAAAGAATGAAGAGATCGTCAAGATTTATGGCGGTGAGCCCTTTGACTACGATGAGATGGTCCGCCAGTTCGAGGAGATCCGCCCGCGCCTGATGCCGATGATCGTCGATGCTGTCGATGTCGTCAACAAGGCACTGGATGCCCATCAGAAGGTCCTCTTCGAGGGCGCTCAGGCAAACATGCTTGATATCAATTACGGCACCTACCCTTATGTCACTTCCTCATCGCCCACGGCTGCAGGTGTCCTTGAAGGCGCAGGCGTTTCGCCGTTCAAGCTTGACCGCATCTTCGGAATCGCCAAGGCCTATTCCACCCGTGTCGGCGAGGGACCGTTCCCGACGGAGCAGATCAATGAGATCGGCACGCATCTCAGGGAGACCGGTGCCGAGTACGGCGCTACCACCGGACGCCCAAGAAGAGTCGGCTGGCTTGATCTTCCTGTCGTAAGACAAGCTGTCCGCCTGAACGGACTGACCGACCTGGCCATCACCAAGATTGACATTCTCTCCGGCTATGACAAGATCCCTGTCTGCACCGGCTATGACATTGATGGCAGGATTCTGGATACTGTTCCTGCCTCATTAAAGGAATACGGCAAGGCAGTGCCAGTGTATGAGTATCTGGATGGATGGAAGGAAGACATCTCTCATATCAGCAAATGGGAGGATCTGCCGGAGAATGTCCATCGCTATGTGAAGTTCATTGAGGACTATGCCGGCGTCAAGGCCTGCCTCGTCTCCGTCAATCCCGACCGGGAAGGAAGCATCATCCTGAAGGACCTGCTCTAGAAATCTGCGTGGGTGCAGTCTTCCGGCTGCACCTTTTCTCTGCCTGCGGCAATTGATTCATTACCCTGCTGCGATCTATGATTCTCTAGGCAGATACTGAAATGGAGGAATGCACGATGTACTACGGAATCATGACTGAAGTCTGCGCTGGATCCCTGACGGATGCCCTGACAGCATCCAGATTCCCGATCGACCGCATAGAGCTGAACTGCGCGCTGGAGCTCGGAGGCCTTACGCCCTCGCTGGCCACGTTTGAGGAGGCAAGAAAATCCTGCTCTGCAAAGCTCATCTGCATGGTCCGGCCCCGCCCGGCGGGCTTCCTTTACAATGGAACCGAGATCCGCACCATGTTCCTTGACGCTTCCGCATTTCTGGAACATGGAGCTGATGGCATCGTCTTCGGGTTTCTGAACTCGAATCATACCGTTGACCGCATGAGCACACAGCAGATGTGCGAGCTTGTTCATTCTCATGGCGGCGAGGCCGTGTTTCACAAGGCATTTGACCTGACCAGAAATGCAGATGAGGCAATTGAGGTCCTGATCGAGAGCGGCGTTGACCGCGTGCTTACCTCAGGGCATCAGCCGGATGTCATCCAGGGAGAGGCAGAGCTGAAGCGGCTGCAGGAAGCATACGGCAGCAGAATTCAGATCCTCCCGGGCGGCGGCGTCACTGCGGAAAATGCGGCTGGATTCCTGAATGCATCGCACTGCACGCAGCTGCACTTCAGTGCAAAGAGCACGCTTCAGGATGACGGCGGATACTGTGCCTCTGATTCCAGAAATATCGATTCGATTCTGCAGGCTGTACGCCATCGCCTTGATGTGCCGCACATGCATGAATCCCTGCTCAGCGGCGAGGATCTCGCAATGCTCGAGGAGGAGCCTTATGAATCGGCAATGGCGCCGGTGTGCTCCGACGACGAAGAGGATCGCCATTCATAGAATCTGCTTCCGGATATCACCTGATGCCTTTATTGCGGCGGATCAATATGATCCGCCTTTCTTATTTTTTCCTGAATGTCTGTTTTTTCGGTCTGCAGAGTCCCTTCCGGTGGTATACTGAACCCATCTCCATTATGTTGGATTTACAACAGAGGAAAAAGATGGAAAAACACATGAGACTGATCCGCCAGGCACGCATCTTCAAGGGCATTCCCGAGACGGAATTTGATATGATGCTGTCAACGCTGGACTCGCAGCTCAAGCATTACCGCAGGGATCAGAAGATCCTGACTGCCGGACGGCATGTTCCGCGTGCCGGCTTGCTTCTGGAAGGCAGCGTGAAGGTAACGCATGATTCCTTCTGGGGAGACAGCTGCGTGCTGGAGCAGATCGAGCCTGGAACTCTGTTCGGCGAGTCATTCGCATGCGTGCGAAATTCAGTATCGAATATCACTGTCACGGCGGAGACACCCTGCGTCGTTCTGTGGTTCAATCTCTATGACATTCTCTCCCTGGAGGATGGCGGTTCCTATCATGCCGTCCTGATTCATAACCTGATGAACGACATCGGCGAGAAGAACCTGCTGATGAACCGCAAGATACTGCATATGCAGCGAAAGACAACGCGCCAGAAGCTGCTCTGGTTTCTCTCGGATCAATCCGAATACTTCGGCTCAGCTGAGTTCGATATTCCCTACGATCGGCAGCAGCTCGCCGACTATCTCGGCGTTGAGCGCAGCGCGATGTCAGCGGAGCTCTCAAAGCTCCGCAATGAAGGACTGCTGGAGAGCCATAAGCAGCATTTTATCCTGAAAAAGATCTAGACAGCAGTCAGACCGGCAAGAAACAGAAAAGACACCGAAAGCAGTGAATTTTTTCTGCCTTCGGTGCCTTTTGAATTCTGATCTGCAGCTACTTGCCAAGCAGCGAATCTACTTCCTTCTTGGCTGTCTCGATATCATTGCATACGACGACAATGACTTCCTTGCCGTTATCCTCAATGATGGCATTGTCAATCTTGAAGACCTCATCAGGGCTGTATGACTGCACCGTCTGCTTGAGGTTCTTCAGATAGTCCGTGATTGACTGCTTGCAGGAATCAACATCTGTCGTCGCAAATACGCCGACCATGTCAGGCGTCTTGTCATTTGCGATATAGACGCTGTCGGCAGTCACTACGCCATCCTCGAAGAAGAACAGCCCCTGCACGATCTTGTCCTCGATCAGATCTGTCTTGTCCTTGAGACCGAGATCCTCTACGAGCTTTGAAGCTTCCGAGGAAGCATCATCCGCCGTGACTTCCTTCGTCTTTGCACTGCTTCCGCATGCGGCCAGCATCGTGACCGCAATCAGGCTACTCACATACTTCTTCCACATAGTTTTCTCTCCTGACAACGTGTGTCGCTATGAAATCCTCCAGAACATGCGCGCCTGAGGGCTGCAGATGCAGTCCATCCGCCACATACTCCGGCCTGATCTTGCCGTCATCGCCGGCAAGCGCATAATCCGCATTCAGATAATAGCAGTAATTCGCTGTAGCAAGACTGATCATGTGCGCATTGATATCCTGCAGCTGCGCGGTCAGCTGATCATCATCCAATCCGCTGATGCTGTCCGGATGATAGGCAAGAATGATATAGATATTCACTTCCGGGTTATTGGTCTTCAGCATCGTCAGCAGAGACTGATACTGCTCTGCCCATGGGTCAAACGTCTTGTTCCGGATGCCGTTGATGCCGAACAGAAGATAGATGTTATTCTTCTTCGTGGCGCTGAGAACATCATAGAGCGTTGCGCCGTCCTCTCTGCCGTCAATCTTCATGGTCTGGATCAGCATCAGGTTGAATGATGTCACATATTCAATCTCCGCGGTAGGATGCGTTCCGTACAGCGCCAGAGCGCCCATGCGGGAATCGCCGGCAAACAGCGCATCCGCATAATAATCCTCTGAGATCGCATCACTCAGCGGAACATCCAGTGCATAGTCATAGGTATCAATTGCCCGGCATGCCATCTGGGCAGAATCTGCAGTCGCTGCCGGTGCAGATGACTTGGCTGATCCGCCTGAGCATCCTGCCAGAAGTGAAAGCGTCAGAAAACCTGCAACTGCCTTCTTCATTGCTGAAATAGATCATCACTTTCTAGGTTGTCATCACCGAACTTCGGCAGCTCCGGAAGTTCAGACAGGCTGAGAAGCTTGAAGGAATCCATGAACTCCTCCGTCACTTCATAGAGAATAGGCCTGCCCGGAGCCTCGCTGCGTCCGGATTCCCGAATCAGATCCCTTGCCATCAGCTTGCGGAGCATCATATCCGCGCCAACCCCGCGGATCTCCTCAATCTCGACCCTGGTGATCGGCTGCTTGTAGGCGACAATTGCGAGCGTCTCAAGCGCAGCCTGTGACAGCGCCGATTCCTTGCCGAGCTGAAACAGCTTCTTGGCATATTCATGCACGAAGGCCTTGGAAAGGAAGCGATAGATGCCTCCGTAGTTAGCAATCTCAATCCCGAATGAGTCATCCGAATATTTCTTCTGAAGCAGCTCAAAGAGATCCCTGGCGCGGTCTGCAGCTATTCCCATGGTATCCGCAGCCTGCTCAGCAGTCAGGCCATCATCGCCGACAATATAGAGCAGTCCCTCGAGAATTGCCTCTCCTCTGCCGATATCAAGCGGCAGCACATTCTGCTCATTCTGGCCCGAAGCTGCCAGATCATCAGCCGGCTTATCTTCCGCTGTTTCTGCTGCGGTTTCCTGGCTCTGCTCCTCCGGGCTGTCTGCAGACTCAGGCTCAGAAGATACGGTCTCCTGCTGCTCAGCTGCCGACGAATCCGCCTCATCACCCGCTGCATCCTGCATGCTCATATCTGCAAGGTTCTGCCCGGCATCGGATTTCTCAGCTTCTGCCAGCGAATCAGCCGGTCTTTCAGAGAAAGCAGCTGTTTCTGTCTCTGCGGAAATCTCAGGATTGGAGGCTTCCGGCAGAGCCGAATCTGCCTTCACAGGAACTTCGCCCAGAATCTCATCCGTTGTATTTTCTTCCGGCATCTGCTCCGTAACAGCGTCAGCCGAAATTCTGTTATCCATCTCGCTCATGCACTCATAGCCCCTTTAGAAAACCAGATGACATCCTCTTCGTCTACAGTAAACACGAGAGTATGAAGTCTGGCAAGATCAAGTACTGCCAGGAATGTCGCAATCAGCATCGGCATGTCATGGCAGTCATCCAGCAGCTTTTCAAAGCGGAACGTAGCAGGAAGCCTGTCCAGCTTTGCCCGGACTTCCAGCTCTCTGTCTTCCATCGAGATCTCCCGCTGCGTATAGCGCGTCTCGATCGGCTTTACCAGCTGCATCCGCAGCAGGCACCTTCTCATCGCGCGCAGCAGATCATTCGGATTGCCTTCGTAATGAAGATCATCCGTGCTGCGTCTCCATTCATCCGCTTCCTCCGAGACCGGCTTGCAGATCTGCTCCTGCCGCTCCTCGAAGCGCTCATTCAGAAGGCCGGTCACTTCCTTGAACTGCTGATACTCCAGCAGCCGCTTGACCAGGCGCTCCTTCGGATCCTCCTCATATTCACTGCCCAGCGTGCTCTCATCCTTCGGCAGCAGCTTTCTGGACTTGTATTCAATCAGCTCAGCCAGCTCAACCAGGTATTCGCTGGCTACCTCCAGATGCATCTGGCTCATCGCATTCAGGTATCCGATGTACTGATCCGTCAGAACATTGACATCCAGATCAAAGAGATCCAGCTGCTTCTCCTTGATCAGGTGAAGCATCAGATCCAGCGGCCCGTCAAACTTGTCTATCGTCACCTTGAATTCTTCCATAAATTACCCGTCCCAAATTATACCGCAAAAAGCGCCTGTTCTCCATAAGAGAAGAGCAGGCACTCTTCAGGCTGTTCAGCGAACTACGAGATTGACGATCTTATCCGGCACGACAATCTGTTTGATGACCGTCTTCCCTTCCAGATGCGGCTTTACGGAGTCCACTTCCTTGGCAGCTGCGATCAGGCTGCCTTCCTCTGCACCCTTTGCCGCCTCAAATCTTCCGCGGACCTTGCCATTCACCTGGACGATGATCGTCACCTTCTGCTGCGCCAGCTTGCTTTCGTCATACGACGGCCATGGATCATAGGCAATCGTCCTGCCGCTTCCGGTGAGAATCTGGTTGATCTCCTCGCCTACATGCGGGCAGAAGCAAGCGAACATGCGGTTGAATGCGATCATCATCTCTCTGCTGACCTTACCGTTCTTGTAGCAGTCGTTGATGAAGATCATCATCTGCGAGATTGCCGTATTGAAGTCAAGGCTGTTGATATCCTCGGTAACCTTCTTGACCAGGAAGTTGTAGCTGTAGTCTAGCTCCGGCGTCGCCTCAGCGGTCACTTTCTCCGGATCCGTAGCCAAGCGCCATACGCGCTCCAGCCACTTGCGGGTGCCGTCAACGCCCTGCTCGCTCCACGGCTTGCTGGCCTGCAGCGGCCCCATGAACATCTCATAGGCACGCAGCGTATCGGCTCCGTAGCTGCTCACGACGACATTCGGATCGACGACATACTTCGGGAATCGCTTGCCCATCTTGATGCCGTTCGCGCCGAGGATCATGCCCTGGTGAACGAGCTTTGCAAACGGCTCCGCTACCGGGCAGAGACCCTTGTCATACAGGAAGCGCGTCCACATGCGGGCATACAGCAGATGGCCGACCGCATGCTCCGGGCCGCCGACATAGAGATCAACCGGCATCCAGTGCTTCATGAGATCATAATCAGCGAATTTATCATTGTTGTGCGGGTCAATATATCGCAGGAAATACCAGCTGCTGCCGGCAGATCCCGGCATCGTGCTGGTCTCGCGGCGGCCATGCTCGCCATCCCTGGTGACATTGACCCAGTCCTCTGCCTTCTCGAGCGGCGAAGCGCCATTTCTGCCTGGCCGGTAATCATCAATTTCCGGCAGCAGCAGCGGCAGCTCATCATCCCGCAGCACTACGGTGCGGCCGTCATCCATATGCACGATGGGAATGGGCTCGCCCCAGTATCTCTGTCTTGCGAAGATCCACTCGCGGATGCGGTAATTCACCTTTTTCTGGCCGAGATGTCTCTCCTCCAGCCAGGCAATCATCGCGTCAATTGCCTCCTGCTTGCCCATGCCGTTCAGGAACCCGGAATTGATGTGCGCTCCATCCTGCACATATGCCTCTTTCGAGACATCGCCGCCCTCAAGAACCGGGATAATCTCCAGCCCGAACTTCCTTGCAAAGGCATAGTCACGCTCATCATGTGCAGGCACTGCCATGATCGCGCCGGTGCCATAGGTAGAAAGGACATAGTCGGAGATCCAGATCGGAATGCGGCGCTCATTGACAGGATCAATGGCATATGCGCCGGTGAATACGCCGGTCTTCTCCTTATTCAGCTCCGTGCGCTCGATATCCGACTTGGCAGCGCATTCCTTCTGATAGGCCTTTACCGCCTCCATCTGCTCGGGCGTCGTGATCTTCAGCACCAGGTCATGCTCCGGCGCGAGCACGCAGTATGTCGCCCCGAACAGCGTATCGCATCGGGTCGTGAATACCGTGAACTTCTGATCCGCTCCGTCAACCTGGAAATCGACGAGAGCGCCGACAGACTTCCCGATCCAGTTGCGCTGCATCTCCTTGGTGGATTCCGGCCAGTCTATCTGATCCAGCCCTTCCAGCAGCTTATCCGCATAGGCCACGATATCAATCACCCACTGGCGCATGTTCCTGCGAACGACAGGATAGCCGCCGCGCTCTGACTTGCCATCGATGACTTCATCATTGGCAAGGACGGTGCCCAGTTCCTCGCACCAGTTGACCGGCATCTCGACGCATTTCGCCAGCCCATCATCAAACAGCTGCTTGAAAATCCACTGCGTCCAGTGATAGAAGGACGGATCGCTGGTAACAACCTCGCGATCCCAGTCATAGCTGAATCCAAGCATCTTCAGCTGCTTCCGGAAGGTGCGGATATTCTCCTGCGTGAACTTCTCCGGATGATGGCCGGTCTGGATGGCGTACTGCTCTGCCGGCAGGCCAAAGCTGTCAAATCCCATCGGATGAAGGACATTGAATCCCTGCATGCGCTTCATGCGGCAGACGATATCTGTCGCTGTATAGCCCTCCGGATGGCCTGCATGCAGGCCGACGCCGGAAGGATACGGGAACATATCCAGTGCATAATACTTCGGCTTTGAGAAATCAGAGGCATCACACCGGAACGTCTTGTTCTCCTCCCAGTACGCCTGCCATTTCTGCTCAATCTTCTGATGATCGTATGCCATGATCCGTCCTCCTTCTGGATAAGAAAAAACGCCCTTCTTCTAAGGACGTCTTGATCAACGCGGTACCACCTTAGTTCACAGAAGCTCTGTGCGCTCTTTTCCTTTGTCAACGCAGGGATCTGCGGCTGCTCTGAAGCTGAGTTCACTGGATTCGCGCTCCGGGTCGCACCGATTCCCCGGCTCTCTGCTGCCGCTGAATACCAGCTACTTGGGCCTCTTCTACACAACGCCTGTATTTTATCAAACTGAAGCAGAAACTTCAATGCATCGCATGTCTTTTCGAAGCATCCAAAACGTGCTAGCATGAACGCAGTCTACAAGGAGGATTACCTGATGAATCGACCTCTCATACTGCTTTCCGCCCGCGGCGATCAGACCGGCTCCGGCCGCCGCCTGTATGATAATGAAAGCTACTTCACCTATGTATCTGACAATGGAGGGCTACCCGTTCTGGCCGGCATCGTGGATGAGGCATCCGCGGCAGAGCTTGCGGCATCCTGCAGTGGCCTTCTGATCACAGGCGGCGAGGATGTGGATCCTGCCCGCTATCATGAGACAAATACGTTCAGCGAGCTGATCGATGCGGATCTGGAAGACTCTGATCTTCTGCTGTATCGCGCCTTCCGCAAGGCAGGAAAGCCGATTCTCGGCATCTGCCGCGGCATCCAGATCATCAATGTCGCTGAGGGCGGCACGCTGATCCAGGATATCCATGCGGATGACAGAAGCCGAGTCGAGCATGAGCAGCATCTCCGGGTGCCGCCGGTGCCCAGAGATCAGGGCGCGCATCTGGACAGGTTCTGCAAAGGATCCAGGCTTCATTCCATCTTCGGCGATGCCTATGCCGTAAACAGCTTCCATCATCAGGCTGTGAAGGAGCTTGGCACCGGATTTACCGCAACGGCCTTCAGCGAAGATGGACTGATTGAGGGCATCGAGAAGGAAAATGTCACTGCAGTGCAGTGGCATCCGGAGCGCATGATTCATGATGCGCCTCATCAGGAGCTGATGAAGCGCTTTGTAAGAGATTGTCTGGATCAGCGCAGCAATCCGCTGAGATCCTCAACGATATAATCCGGGCGGATCTCGCTGCCCATCGCATCTTCATTCTCATCGAGACCGCTGCTGACCAGCACAGTCTTCATGCCTGCCTCGACGCCGCACTGAATTTCCGATTTCAGGTGGCAGCCGATGAATATGGTCTCTTCAGCCTTGGCCTCGAGATATCTGAGTGCCTGCTGCGCGATCAGCAGGGACGGCAGCCCGCACTCCAGCGCCTCTCTAGAGCCTGCATATTCCAGCATCTTCACGATGGAGCCGCTGCCGACAGCGGCTCCGCTTTTGATATACTCAAGCCTGCGAGGATCCGTAGAGATAATCTGCGCGCCGCCTTCCAGCAGCCGCAATGCATAGCTGTAATCCTCATAGGACGCATGCCGGTCTGTGCCGATGAAAACCCAGTCAGCCCTCTCGAGATTCACGGCAAACCCTGCCTCCTTGAGCGTGGCCTCCATGCCTCTGCCGCCCAGGAACCCGGCAGTGCGCCGATCCGGGCAGGACTTCAGGATCGCGTCCACGCCTGCCATCGTAGAGGTATAGATATTCGCCGTGTCAATGCCGGTGAATCCGGCATCCTGATACGCCGCCGCCATCTCCGAGCGAAGATGGCTGGATAGATTCGTAAGGATCACAAATGCATTCTCCGCCTGATGGACTGCGCGGATAAAGCGGATCGCTCCCTTTCTCGGCTGCCCTTCTGAATCGAAGAGACAGCTTTCTGTAATCATCCAGTTTTTCTCGATCATGTGATTCTCCTCAAATGGATTATAGCACGGCGCCTCATTCGGTTGTGGTATCATTGTCAGTGCGAAAGGAGCCTACATGAAGATTATTCAGAAAATCATCCTGGTAGCGGTGCTGCTGATCATGGTTGTCGGCGCGCTTACCTACGATGCCTATTACGCTGCTCCTTCGAGATTTACGGTAAGGCATGAGACGCTCTCTTCCATCTATATACCGGAGCAGATGAATGACATCAATATCCTGTTCTTCTCTGATCTCGACTATGGAACCTTCATGGATGAAGGCAGGCTGAAGAAGCTGGTGCAGACCATCAATGAGCTGAGTCCCGATGTTGTCATCTTCGGCGGCGACATGTTCGATCAGGCTGCAGAAGTGCCGCATGACATGGTCTTTACCGTTGCCGATGCGCTTGGCTCCATCCAGGCTCCGCTTGGCAAGTTCGCCGTATTCGGGGACTTTGACTACCGCACAGATGAGATTCACACCGATGTGCAGGAAGTGCTCTGGGATTCTAATTTCGAGATCCTTCAGAATACAAGCGTCATGATCCGCAATCAGGGCTCGCAGTACATCACCCTGGTCGGAATTGACAACGGCATCAACGGCACGCAGGACATCAGCACTGCCTACGCTGCTGTATCGCGCACTGCCTACACAATTGCAATCTGCCATACGCCTGACAGCGTCAGCCAGGTTCCCGCTGATATCACCAAGTACTTTCTTGCCGGGCACAGCCTCGGCGGCCAGGTGTATTACGGATTCGGATCGATGTATGCACCGCCGATGGCTGTCGAGTACCTGCGCGGGAAGCATACGATCAGCGGAGCCTTTACCCTGGATATCACGAGCGGTGTCGGCACAACCGGTGAGGATGTGCGATTTCTCTCCAATGCCGAGGTAGTGCTCTACAGGCTGCAGCATAAATCGATCTCGGATCTGGCTTCCGGCTCATAGCTTCAATCCATCGCTCGCCAAATGAAAGCTGCCTGCAGGAATGCAGACAGCTTTTTCATGATCAGCGCTCTTCGCGGAAATAGGACACGCCCAGGCTCTCAGGATTCTGGTTCTCACGGCGCCTGCGCTTTGAGACCATGATCAGGACGATAATGGTCACGACATATGGAATCATCTGATAGAGATTCTGCATATAGGTTACGCTGCTGGCGCCGAAGAAGTTTGCCAGCGCAGTGGAGATCCCAGCCGGCACATACAGGTATGTCCAGTAGCAGAACCCGAACAGGTATGCGCCCCAGACTGCATTCTTGGGACGCCAGGAAGTGAAGATGACAAGGGCAACAGCCAGCCAGCCAAGCGCTTCCAGGCTGCCGCCGTTATCCCATGTGCCATTGACGTAGTCCATCACATAATAGAGACCGCCCAGTCCCTCTATGCCGGCGCCGATGCAGGTAGCAAGATACTTGTACCTGGTGACCGAGATGCCGGCTGCATCAGCAGTGCCCGGATTCTCTCCGACCGCTCTCAGATTGAGACCTATTCTGGTATGGCTGAGCACATGCTGCATCAGCAGCGCCAGCAGGATCGCAAAATATGCGAGCATGCCGTAGGAGAACAGGACGGAGCTGACAGTACCGAGCGCAGTTGAAAGCCAGGGGATTCTGGTGCGGATCACAGAGCTGGCTGCACCGACAGAGATCTGACCGACGCCGCCGGACAGCTTGACAAGCGAGCCGCCGAAGAAGTTGGCTACGCCGCCGCCGAAGATTGTCAGGGTAAGCCCGGTTACATTCTGATTCGTGCGCAGCGTGATCGTCAGGAAGGAATAGATCAGGCCGCCGAGCATTGCGGCGCCCACCGCGCACAGCAGCGCGATGACAGCGCTGACTGCCGGTACCGGCGTCGGGGTGGAGCTTTCATAGAAATAGGATCCGGCCAGGGAGGCAATGCCGCCGAGATACATGATTCCCGGCACGCCGAGATTCAGGTTGCCGACCTTCTCCGTCAGGATTTCGCCAGCGGCGCCGTATAGAATAATCGTGCCAAAGGTGACAGCGGCACTGATCCATGCAATCAGGGATTCTGCGGTCATTTCGTTTCCCCCTTCTGCGGCTTGCGGAATACCAGCCGATAATTGATAAAGAACTCGCTGCCGAGAATGAAGAACAGGATGATTCCGATAATGATGTTGGAGCCGTACTTATTGAAGTTGAAGTCGGATGCGATCTGATTTGCGCCGCGGTTGAGGAAGCTCAGCAGGAACGTTATCAGAATCATGCCGAAGGAATTGAACTTGGCCAGCCAGGCAACAATGATGGCTGTAAATCCTCTGCCGCCGGCAGTCGCGGCCGATATGGTATGGCTGACACCGGCAACTTCCAGGAAGCCGGCCAGGCCCGCAATTCCGCCGCTGATCAGCATTGTTCTCTTCATGACCCTGGAGACGGAGATGCCTGCATAGCGGGCAGTATTCTCAGACTCTCCGACAACGGCGATCTCATAGCCCTGCTTGGTCTGCTCCAGATAGAGATACATGAGTACCGCCAGCACCATGACAATCAGCACCAGCCAGCCGTACTGAGAGCCCAGAAGCGGCGGCAGCCATCCTGACTTGGTAGCGGAATTGATGACGCCGACCGAGTGTGACTGCTTCTTATCCCAGACATCCACGTAGAACTGTACCAGCTGCAGGGCAATATAATTCATCATCAGCGTGAACAGGGTCTCATTCGTGCGGTATTTTGCCTTGAAGATCGCAGGAATCAGGCCCCAGACAGCAGCTGATATCGTTGAGAGCAGCGCCATCAGAAGCAGAAGAAGCCCATTTGGGATGCGATTGCCGAGATAGATCATGCAGGCTGCCGAGACGAGACCGCCGATCAGCACCTGTCCCTCTGCGCCGATATTCCAGAACCGCATCTTGAATGCCGGCGCCAGCGCTACGCTGATGCACAGCAGCAGGCTCATGTCTTTGATCGTAACCCAGGTCCTGCTGTCTGTGCCGAATGCGCCCTTGATCATGGATGCATACACAGCGGCAGGATCCAGATGCGTGATGTTATTCAGGAACAATGCACTGACGAGAAGCCCCAGCACTACCGCAGCAATGCGGATGATCCAGCTGCGGACTCTGCTCTCCTCCTCGCGGTGAACCAGGCGGATCAGCGGCTCCTGGCCGCGATTGCGTGTGCTCATGCGGCATTCTCCTCCTTTACCAGTGAGGTCATGCGGCGGCCGATTTCCTCCTTGGTCGCCGTGCGGGCATCGAGAATCCCGTTGACATGGCCTGAGCATAGAACCATGATGCGGTCGCTGAGCGCCATCAGCACATCAAGGTCCTCGCCGACATAGATCACGGCAACGCCCTTCTTCTTCTGATGGTTCAGCAGGCTGTAGATCGTATAAGATTTCGTGATATCGAGACCTCTTACTGCGTAGGCAGTCATCAGCACCGTCGGCGAGGCGGCTATCTCGCGCCCGACCAGGACTTTCTGCACATTTCCGCCCGAAAGCTTGCGTACCGGCGTATCAATGGAAGGTGTGGAGACATCAAGCTCCTTCATGATTTTTCTTGCCAGCGCTGCCGGCTCCCTGCGGTTCAGGAAGATCGATCTGCCCTTCTCATAGTCCTTCAGCATCATGTTTCCGGACATGCCCATTGAGGCGACCAGTCCCATGCCCAGACGATCCTCCGGCACGAAGGAAAGATGCACGCCGTAGGATGCAATCTCACGCGGGCTCCTGCCGACCAGGCTGCGCTGCTCTCCATCCGGAGCGTAATAATCAATGAAGGCACCTGGCTCGCTTGGCTGCAGCCCGGCAATCGCCTCCAGCAGCTCTTTCTGCCCGCAGCCTGAGATGCCGGCAATGCCGAGAATCTCGCCGCCGTAGGCTGTAAATGAGACATGATCCAGCGCCTTGACATGATCCTCACTGTAGACAGTCAGATCATGCACCTCGAGGCGCTTCACCGGATTGACCGGCTGCGGCCGCTCAATGTCAAGCGTCACCTTTTCGCCGACCATTTGCTCGGTCAGCGTCTGCTCGCTGGCCGTGGCGGTCGGAATCGTGGTGATGTACTTTCCGTGCCTCAGCACGGTCACGCAGTCTGACAGCTCGAGGACTTCATTCAGCTTATGCGTGATCAATACGACAGCCTTTCCATCCTTCCGCATCTCGCGGAGAACATTGAAGAGCTTCTCAGTCTCCTGCGGCGTCAGCACAGCCGTCGGCTCATCCAGAATCAGGATATCTGCTCCGCGGTACAGCACCTTCACGATCTCGAGGGTCTGCTTTTCCGCGACGCTCATCTCGTAGACTTTCTTGTGCTCATCCAGCTCAAAGCCATAGCGTTCCGTAATCCTGCGGATGCGCTCCCAGGCCTGCTTCAGATCAAACTTCTCGCCCTTCGGCGCTTCGCCGAGGACGATATTCTCCGCTGCATCAAAGACATCAATCAGCTTGAAATGCTGATGGACCATGCCGATGCCGAGCACATAGGCATCATGCGGACTGCCGATGGAAACCTCATTCCCATTGACCTCAATTGTTCCGGAGTCCGGATAGTACAGACCTGCCAGCATGTTCATCAGCGTGGTCTTTCCGGATCCATTCTCGCCAAGGAGCGACAGGATCTCCCCGTAGTGTATATCCAGACTTACAGCATCATTGGCGACAACAGATCCAAAGGTCTTTGTGACATTCTTCATTCGAACTGCAATCTTCTGCTCCATGAATTACCGCCTCTCTTTGAAACGGCAGAGGGGAAACTGCGAGATGCACAGTTTCCCCAGATGCCATGATCATTTCAGCCGTTGAATCAGCGTCAGTCTGCGGCGCCGGATTCCTCGATGCCGTCAATGCGAAGGTTGAAGTAAGGTGCAGAGCGATAGCCGTCTGCGACATCAGACTCATGGAAATAGCCATCCTTGATCGGGAAGATATCCGGAGTGTTGTCGAAGTTCAGATCAACGCCGTCTGCATCTGTCAGCGTCTTGCCGCCGACCGTGAAGGTAGAAGTATCAAACACATGGATCGTGCCATCCTTGATTCCCTTGATGGTTGCATCGACCTTGTCCTTGGTGCCGTCTGCGCAGGATGTGCCGAGATCGGTGATATCAACAGCGCCGGTCGAATATCCTTCTGCCCAGTTCGTGGCGATATCCTCGCCCTTCATAGCCTGGGAGAAAGCATACTTGTAATAGACAGACCAGTCATTGGAAGCGGAAGTCAGAGCAACATCCGGTGCAACCTCGAGCATGGAGATATTGTAGCCGACGGAATAGGCAACGGTTCCGCTGTCCTTGAATGCAGCCTCGACTGCGGAAGGAGCGCCGGTGGAATCAGCGTGCTGGCCGATGATGACGCATCCCTTTGCCATCAGAGACTTTGCAGTCTCGCCTTCCTTGTTGATATCGAACCATGCATTGGTATACTCGACATACATGTGAATATTGGAAACGATGGACTTGATGCCGAGATAGAATGCAGTGTAGCCGGAAACGACTTCTGCATACGGATAAGCGCCGACATAGCCGATCTTGATATCGCCGTCCGCGGTGAATGCATCCGGCATCTTCTCCTGCGTCAGGGTGCCGTCGCTGATCAGCTGCTGGAGCTTCATGCCGGCAACAACGCCGGAGACATAGCGCGACTCATATACGTTCGTAAATGCGTTCTTGAAATTGGAAAGCCCTGAATCTGCTGCAGTATCGCCTGTCAGTGAAACGAAAGTCACTTCCGGGTGCTCCTCAGCTGCAGCCTGCATGAATGTCTGATGGCCGTAGGAATTCGAGATGACAAGCGTAGCGCCCTGGTCAACCAGATCATCCGCTGCATCCTTGCAGTCCTGCGTCTCGCCAATGGAGTACTTCCAGAGAATTGAATCATCAGGGATGCCAAGTTCCGAGGCAGCCTTCTTGATGCCGTTGATGTGCGCTGCAGTGTAGCCCTCATTCTCATCGCCTACCAGGATAATGCCGACCTTCAGGTCAGATGCACTTCCGGCTGCTGATGCGGATGAAGCAGCGGCGGCAGTTGAAGCAGCGGTCCCGGATGCACTGCTGCATGCAGCAAGACTTGCAGTAAGCAGGACACCGAGCAAAGCATTTACAACCTTCTTCATAGTTCCTCCCTCTCCCATACCTCTTTATCAACTCCGGCAGAAGCTGCCGTTATTGAACCAAGCATGCAACAAAAAACGGAGTCTATGGCGCTAAGCGTCAGACTCCGTCTGAGCAGTCGAGATTCCAGCCTTTCCGCAGAGATTCATTCCTGCAGGGATGCAGCTCCGTACCGCAGAAGCGGGCAGAGCGAGCCGAATGTTCAGCAGGCGATCAAAACCCTCCTGCTGAATGAAATTCGTTTTCCATCCCCCGATGGCTTTTCCCTCTGAGAAAAACATACTCTTAAGTTACTCTCTTTCATTTTTCATTGCAAGAGGCAAATCGAAAAACTTATCTTTCAAGATTAATGCAACACCTTGTTTGATTAACCTGAGAAATGGTACTTTTTGCGTGGAGATATCTGCCGGGTTTGAATTGAAGGGAGGACATGCTCATGTCCAGCAGACATCATTTCT